>Ga0185307_1000039_pt1 | contig 97799 bp, 103 predicted proteins | sample LHCtaG_FD_128010 | JGI IMG/M metagenome (GOLD analysis project Ga0185307, IMG submission 128010) | Hot spring microbial communities from Little Hot Creek, USA to study Microbial Dark Matter (Phase II) - LHC4sed_matched (SPADES... | ecosystem: Environmental > Aquatic > Thermal springs > Hot... | reverse complement strand
TATGGAACAGGAGTGTGTGATGCCAAAGCAAGTATTACAGCTATGCTTGTCGCAGCTGAAAATGAATTAAATTATACACTTGCCTTTTTTTGCGATGAAGAAGAAGATGGTCTTGGTTCTAAAGAATTTGTAAAAAATTGGGAAAAGGGAAAATTTGCTATTGTAATGGAACCTACTAACTTAAAAATAGCCTCTAAACATTGGGGAAGTTTTGAACTTATAGTAAAAGTTGAAGGTAAAGAAGCACACGGAGCATTTCCTGAAAAAGGAATTAATGCCATAAAAAAAACTCTTGAACTTTATAATGAACTTAAAAAATTAAATTTGAAACTTAATCCCTTAAGAATCAACGGAGGATCTGAAAAATATATAATACCGGATATTTGTGAAATAAAATTTGAAATTTTCCTTAAGCCCGAAGAAAAGATTTCTGATTATTTAGAAAAAATTAAATTTGTAGAAAACTTTGGCAAATATGAAATTGAACATGCTTATGAAGGATATATAAGTGGTGGGGTGGTTAAATTTCTTGAAGAAGCTATTAAATTAGCTAAATTACCTGTTTGTTATACTGAAATGAAGTCTTGGACAGATGCTTTAAATCTAAAGGAAAAATTTGATGTATTAGTTTGGGGACCTGGAAATTTAGAATTTTGTCATACTAAAGAAGAAAAAGTAAAAATAGAGGATATTAAAAAAGCTATAGAAGTATTAGTTTGTTTAAACTTTCTTTTTTCTTCTAAAAACAAACCAAGATAAATATAAAGGGGTTTTTATTAAAATTCTTAAAAATATAGCAGAAGCAAAAGAACCAATGGCTAAAATTGGTAATAACTTTTTTTTCTTCATACTCTACCCTTTTTTTAATTTAAAATTTAAATCAAAATGGGCATTTTACAACCCTTTATAAATCCTATTCCTTATTTTAAAGTCACAATTGACAATAATAAACAATTTTAATAATATTTAATATTTATTAGTTATAAAGGGAGGTGAACATAAGCATTGATAAATAAAAAAATGTTTCAAAGATTTTCTATAAAAAATATTAAAAATTATCAACCTGATTTTAGACTGGTCTTAACTTTTTTATTAGGAATATTTATAGGAGGATTTTTAACTTTACTCTTTATTTTTACTGTGGGAAAGGATTTAATTCAGCAACAAAAATACTATAAACCCTGTTCTGTCTCTTTAACTCAAAAAATGAAAAAATATGGCTCTTTTGGATATTATTTATGGAGCTGGAATGTGGTTAAAGATGGAAATGTTATTTGTTCAAATCCTTATGTTTGGACTATAACAAAAGAAATTGAATGTGAGTAACTTTTATAAGAAATTGTTTAAGTCAGTGGAAAATATATAGATGAGGAGGTCTAAAACAGTGTATATGTCAAAACAAGTAGAAAATTATATAGAAAGAAGTTCTTGGATAAGAAAAATGTTTGAGGAAGGTTTGAAACTTAAGAAAGAATATGGAGAGGACAAAGTTTTTGATTTAAGTTTAGGTAATCCCGATTTACCTCCCCCTACAGAAGTAAAAGAAACTCTCAAAAAGATTTTAGAAAATTATGATCCCTCTTATCATCGTTATATGCCTAATGCAGGGTTTCCCTTTGTTAGGGAAATAATGGCAAAAAAAATTACTCAAGAACAGAAAATTGAAGTGGGTTTTGAAGAAATTATAATGACTTGTGGAGCAGCAGGTGCACTAAATGTAATTTTTAAAACTTTATTAAACCCAGGTGAAGAAGTTCTTTTCCCTTCTCCTTACTTTGTAGAATATTTTTTTTATATAGAAAATCATCAGGGAATCTCTAAAGCAATTCCTACAAAAGAGGATTTTAGCTTAGATTTGGAAAAAATAGAATCTTCAATTTCTGCAAAAACTAAAATTTTTTTGATAAATTCTCCCAATAATCCTACAGGAAAAATTTATTCAGAAAAAGAAATTAAAGAACTTTGTGAACTTCTTAATAAGAAAAGCCGAGACTTTGGTAAACCAATTTATCTTGTTTCTGACGAACCATATAGAAACTTAGTTTTTGATAATGAGAAAGTTCCTTCAGTTTTTCAATATTATCTAAATAGCATCATTGCTTATAGTTTTTCTAAAGAACTCTCTTTAGCAGGAGAAAGGATAGGTTTTATAGCAGTGCATCCAGAAATTGAAAATAAAAAATTAATTCTCGAAGGATTAACTATATGCAACCGTATTCTCGGTTTTGTTAATGCCCCAGCTTTAGCTCAAAGAATTGTGGCAAATTGTGCTTTTTCAAAAGTTGATGTAAAAATTTATCAAAAAAGAAGAGATATAATTTGTGAGATTTTAGAGGAAGCTGGTCTTTCTTTTATTAAACCAAAAGGAGGATTTTTTATCTTTCCAAAAGTTCCTATAGAAGATTTAAAGTTTTGTGAAATATTAAAAAAGGAACTTATTCTTGCAGTCCCAGGAAGAGCATTTGGAAGTCCAAATCATGTGAGACTTTCTTTTTGTATTTCTGAAAATATTTTATTAAATATGAAACCTAAGTTTATAAAAGCATGTAAAGAAATTTGTAAATATGTTTAAATATCAGATTCTTTATCAAAGCAAAAAAACTCAAGCTCGGATAGGAATGATTATAACTCATAGAGGAGTTATTGAAACTCCTGTTTTTATACCAGTTGGTACTCAGGGGACAATTAAAACCATGCCTCCTGAAATTATTAGTTCCTTAGGTTATGAAATTATCCTTTCTAATACCTATCATCTTTATTTAAGACCAGGACCAGATATTATTCAAGAACTTGGAGGGATTCATAAGTTTATGAATTGGAAAAAATTTATACTTACAGATAGTGGAGGCTTTCAAGTATATAGTCTTTCCCAATTTAGAAAAATTACTGAAGAGGGAATATTTTTCAAATCTCATATAGATGGAACTGAACATTTTTTTTCTCCAATTATTACTATGGAGGTTCAGAAAAAACTTGGCTCAGATATTTTGATGGTTCTTGATACTTGTATACCTTATCCCTTATCCTATGAAGAAACAAAAGACCTTACGGAACTTACTCATAAATGGGCTGTTGAATCTCTTGAATATTGGCAAAGACATAAAAATGAAAAACAGGCAGTTTTTGGCATAATTCAGGGAGGGATGTATGAAGATCTAAGAAAGTATAGTGCAAAATTTATTACATCTTTAGAATTTGATGGATATGCTATAGGGGGTCTCTCAGTTGGAGAGCCTTTAGAAATAAGAAATCAAATGACAGAAATAAGTTTAGAATATATGCCCTATAATAAGCCAAGATATGTAATGGGAATTGGAACTCCTTTGGATATAATAGATGCAGTTATTAGAGGAGTAGATATGTTTGACTGTGTATTACCCACAAGAAATGCAAGGAGAGGAACTGTATTTACTTCTAAAGGTTTTTTATCTATTAAAAATGCTTCCTTTAAAAGCGATTCCTTACCCCTTGATCCAGAATGTGAGTGTTATACTTGTAGAAATTTTTCTCGTGGATACCTAAGGCATCTTTTTCATGCAAAGGAATTGTTAGTTTATTTTCTTTTAACACTTCACAATTTATTTTATTATGCTAAACTAATGAAATATATTAAAAATGCCATTAAAAATGAAACTTTAGAGGATCTCAGAGAAGAAATAGCCCAATATTATTTAAAGAATTTTAATGACTCTAAATAGGAGGTTTTTATGGATTTATTAAACTTTTTTATAAATTTTGCTTTTGCTATGGGAACACCTTCTCAACAAGGGAATTCTCCACAAGGAGGAGGATTAATCGGTTTTCTTTTTACTTTGCTTCCTTTAATATTAATTTTTATTATCTTTTATCTCCTCTTAATTAGACCGCAGCAGAAAAAAATGAGGGAACACCAAAAATTTATTTCAGAATTAAGAGTGGGGCAAAAAGTTTTTACTGCAGGGGGAGTGATAGGAAAAATTATTAAAATTGAAGACAATATAGTATGGTTAGAAGTTGATAAAGATGTGAATCTTCCTGTAATAAAAGGATATATAAGTGGACCCTTTATTCAATAACCTAAATTTTTAAAACTTTTAAAGCTCTTTCTTTTAATTTCTTAATAATCAATTCCTGCAATAGGAATATAAGCAATTTTGGGTGTTATAAAGACTATAAGTTCTGTTTTGGTTAATAGTTTACCTCTTCTTTTAAAAGCTTCTCCAATACCTGGTATATTCCCCAATCCAGGCACTTGATCTAATCTTTCTGTAATATCACTTACTTTAATTCCTCCTATAACAAGTGTTTCTTCATTATCAACAAGTGCACTTGTTTGAACAAAATGAGTATATATAGCAGGAACTCCTTGAACAGTACGCTCCCAGTCTGGTGTAGCTTTTTCTATAGTAATATCTAAAAGAATTTTACCTTCAGGTGTAAGAGAAGGAACTACATCAAATTTAATCCCTGCATCAACAAACTCAATAGTAGGTACTGGAACTTCTGGCACATATCTTAAATATGGAATTCTATAGCCTTGTTTAATTGTTGCTGCTTCTCTATCTAAAGTAAGTATACTGGGCCTTGAAAGGACTCTTCCTACTCCTTTTTCTTCAAGTGCAGATAGTTGAAAATCAAGTAAAGCTGCATTTTTGCCAAAATAGCCTAAAACTATTCCTAAAGCACTAGGAGTAGTTCTTTGAGTAGGAATTGCTCCTAAATCTACAATAGTAGCAGTAGGAAGTAAAATAGTAGCATTGGTAGTAGGTGGTCCACCTCCTCCAGGATAAGTATAACTCATACTACCTGTAGAAGTAGATGGACGAGGGGAAATACCCCAGATGCTATGTTCAGTTGCTCTCCAGGTAGCACCTCCCCATTTTACTCCAAGTTCATGAACATAAGTATCACTTATTTCTGCAATCCTTGCTTCAATTAAAAATTGAGGTCTTGGTTTATCTATCTTCTTTATTATTTGTTCCATTTCTTCAAGCACTTTTGGAGTTGCTTTCACAATAAGGATATTAGTAAAAGGATCAAAGGTTATTTTATTAGGATCTTTAAGAATTTCTGCAAGTTTTTCTGAAATTCTTTGATTTTTCATTAAATCTACTACTTTACTTGCTCTAATATGCTTAAGCTCAAAAGTTTTAGTAATAAGTCTGTTTGTCATTTCTTCTGTTTCTTGAATAGCTCTAAGGATGTCTCTTTGATTTTCTATTTCTCTTCTAATTCCTTCTGTGCTTTCACCAAGGGCTCTCATATAATCTCTGTAAAGTTCTGCTTCCTTTTTAATTTCTTCTATAGTTCCAACTCTTGTTATATTGCCAATAGTAATTTTAGCTAATCCTTTATTTGCAAGGACCACATCTAACAATAAATCCCAAGGAACCTGTTTGGCTTTCAAAGTTACAAGACCTTTTACTTGTTCGCTAGCAACAATATTAATTTCCCCTACCTCTGCTAAAAACCTTAAAACTGCATGAATGTCTGCTTCTTGAAAATCTACAGTAACAGGTAAGCCCTTATATTCTTTGGCTGTCAAGGGCATCTTCATTCTATATTCACCTAAATAGATCTCATATTCAGGAAATTCTGATACTTTAGGAACTAAAGATTCAAAAGGTTTGGTAGGTTTTCTCTCTAAATATTCAACTTTTTCTTCTTTAATAATTACACTTACAGGTTTTTCAGGTTTTTCCCATATAAGATCTACTATCATTTTATTTGCAAAAGGAATTATTTGAAAATTAAAAGGTTTACTTAAAAGGAACTCTAAATAAAGCTTTTCCTTTTCATAAGAAGCATTTATTTCTTCAAATACCTCTTTGGGAAGAATTCTCATCCAATTAGAGGTTTTAGGAACTACGTTATAAAGAGTTAATTTTATTTTGTTTCCCTCTTTAGAGACTTCATATTTAGGTTTGTTACTAAATTCAAAAACTAATCTATCTACAGGCTCTTTTAAAAAGAACACATCTTCCAGATATATTTTTTCAGTAGCAAAACAATTTAGATTTAATAATAAAAATGAAAATATAGAAAAAATAAAGATCCCTATTCTTTTTATTTTCATGATATTTTCTCCTTTTTCAAAGGTAATATTCTCTTATTTCTCTCTTTTTCTCCGTAAATATTTACCTCCTCCTCCTCAATTATTACATAATCCTTTCCTATTTCTAATACTTCAATATTTCCTATCTTAGTTCCTGCTTTTACTATGTATCCCTTCTTGTTATTATCCTGTAATAAAGCTATTCTTTCTCCTCTTTTTTCTAAAATACCCACCAAGTCTAAAGGTATTTTTTCCTTCTTTTCCATAGCTGATTTTAAAACTTCCGGAGCTATAAAGGGGCTCTTAAGTTTACTTATATCAATTTTATAGGGCTTTTCTTCCAACGATTTTGTCCAATTTTTTAATTCTATATCTTCTATTTCGGCTTTTTTAGGTAAAGCTTTAGGGGGTCTTTCTTTTTTTTCTTCTTTATAAGAACAACTAATTAAAATTAAAATAAGCAAAAATATTGTTAAATATCTCATTTTATACTTCCTTCTCCTTTTTTTCTTCTTTTGTTTCCTCTTTTTTCTTTTCTTCTTTTTTCTCTAAGGGTGCCCCTGTATATTTGTAAGTATGAAAAGTAACTACAGCATTTAGCTGATTCTTTTTAATTTGAAATTTTATATTACTTAATGCTATTAAGCGCTGTAAATTTTCTATGGAGTTTAAGAAATTCAAAACGTTACTAAATCTTCCTTGGATTTCCATTTTTAGAGGTATTATGTTATAATAATCTTGAGGGATTTCTTTATCTGGTTCAAAGGTTATAACTTCTAAATTGTTTTCCTTAGCAAGGTCTGAAATTTGTCTTAAAATATCTGGAATTTCCTTTTCAGAGGGAAGAATTTCTTTAACTCTTTCTAAAAATTCTTGTCTTTGTCTCATCTGAGTTTCTAAAATTGCTGTCCTTTTTGCCATATTTTCATATTTTTGAATTTCCAAATCCAATTTTTTTACTTCTTCTTCTAAGATATTTATTTTGTCTTTTGTTGGGACATAATAGAATTTATAAAACAAAAATAAGGGAGCTAAAATAGAAACAAAAGCAATTAAGAATTTTTCTCTATTAGTAGCAGTTTTTTCCCAAGTTTTAAGTTTTTCCCACAAAGCTTTCATAATTAAAATAAAACTCCTGCCTTAAACTCTATATAACCTCCCTTTTTTTCTGTTTTATTAAGGGAGACTTCTTTAACTATTTCTTTTATATTTTCCAAATTTTTTAGATACCCAGCTATATCTTTTAAATCGGAACTAACACCACTTATACTAGCGTTAGAAATCTCTACTGAAAGCTCTGTAAAAACAATTCTATTTTTACCTATGTTTCCTATTAAGGTATCTATTCTTTGAAGACCCTTACCTTGATTTTCTTTAAGGGCAATAATAGTTGAGATTCGTTTTTTTAATTCCTCATTTTCTTTTTCTAATTCTTTTAATTTTTCTTCAATTTTTTTATATTCTACCAATTTTTTTTCTTTTTCTACTTTTTCATTTTTTAAATTTTTAAAAGCGTATTGTAAATGAACTCCTTCTGCAAAAATAGTTATAATTACAGCTAAGAAAATAATCAAAAAGGTTTTTAAAAATACAAATCTTTCTTTTTCCTCTTCAACCCTTATAGGCTCTTTTTTAGGAAGTAAATTAAACTTTATTATCATAAAGCTACCTTTTATCTAATCCTTTTATGTACTTATTTCATAAAATCTTATATATACTTATAAATCTGAATAAGTCAAGGATTTTTTATTAAAATTTTTTAAATATTTTTTAATATTTTTTAAATATATCGGCTAATTCTAAAAATTATTAAAAATTTTAAACCTAGGTCTTTTGTTTGCTCTTATAAGTTTTTAAATTTTAAATTAAATTAGGCTTTAAAATATTGACTTTAGAAAAATAATAAAATATAATTTAGTTCCAATGTACAGTTACATTAAAGCGCTTTTTCTTTTGTTTTGTTTATTATTTTTTTTCTTATTTTTTATCTCCCAAATAGCTTTTTCTTATGAAGATAGTTCAGAGAAACGTTTTAATCTTTGGCCTTTTGTAGTTTATAGTGAAAATAAAGCTAATAAATTTAAGCGTTTAGAAATTGCTGGTCCATTTATTTATAAATATTCCTTTTCTGATGAGAATGGCACTTCTGTTAGACCAATTTATTCTTCTGTAAAAAATCCGAAAGAAAAAAGGATTTATTTTATTTCTCCTTTAGGAGTTTATAAATCAGATAACGAAACTGAATCTTTAAAATTTGTTCCTTTAATAAATAAAACCTGGGTTAAATTTCCAGAAGAAAGGCAGGAGGAAAAACATTTTGATTTCTTTCCTGTATTTTGGGGTCAAACATCACAAAATGAAACATATGGAGGTTTCTTCCCCATTTATGGAAAATTTAAAAATAGATTTGGCAAAAGAGAAATATCTTTTGTTCTCTGGCCTATTTATAGTAAAATTGAATACGAAAAACATACAGCTTATAATTATCTTTGGCCTTTTATAAGAACTATAAAAGAAAAAGAAAAAAGTCAGCCTCCAGAGTATTCTGGATTTAAGATATGGCCTTTATTTGGACATTTTAAAGAAGCTAATACAGAAAGAAAATTTATTTTCTGGCCTTTTTACATAAAAACTCACTTTGAGGATCCCGAAGAAGGTTATTCTGATAAATTAGTAGTGTTTCCTTTTTATATGAAAGAAGATACAGAAAGTTATAATAAAAAAATTATCCTTTGGCCTTTTTTTCAAAAAATTTATGCAAAAGGCTATTATTATAAACAACTCGATAAACCATGGCCCTTTTATCGAAAAATAGAAGGTGAGGATGTTAAGGGGTTGAGATACTGGCCTTTTTATGGATATTTAAAAAAGGAAGACAGCTTAGACTATTTCATTATTTGGCCTTTATATTTTTATAAAGAAACACATATTACCCAAAGAAATTTAAAATTTGAGGAAAAGGAACACAAATTTCTTATTTTTTCCAAATATAGATATACTCAAGAAATAAATCAACCTTTACAAAAAGAATATCGTATTTGGCCTTTAGTTTATGGATATGAATATAAAACTGAGCCTGAGACCCAATTTTATTATTTCCCAGCAATTTTACCTCTTTATGACGAAGGGATGGAAAGGAATTATAGTGCCTTTTTAAAACTTTGGGAATATTATAAACATGAAGATTATACTTATTTCAAATTATTATGGGGTTTATATAGATACGAAAAAAATAAACAAAAAAGTATTCAAGAATTAGCTTTTCTTCTTAGGATGGTTAATGGACCAGATACAAGTTATGTAGAATTATTAGAAGGATTTTTAGGTATAGGAAAAATAGAAGGAAATCCTAAAATTAAATTACTTTTCTTAGAACTTACTCATAATAACAATAAATTAAAAAATTAAATTCTTAAAAAATGGAAAATAAGAAAATAGGAATTTATCCTGGCACTTTTGATCCGATTACTAATGGACATTTAGATATTATTAAAAGAGCTTTAAAACTTTTTGATTTAGTAGTAGTTGCTATAGGAGAAAATCCCCAAAAGAAAACACTTTTTTCTCTGGAAGAAAGAATATATTTAGTAAAAGAAGCCATAAAAGATATACCTGAAAACCATAGAATAGAAGTAGAAGGCTTTTCTGGATTATTAATAGATTTTGCTAAAAAAAAATCAGCTTGCGCAATAATTAGAGGGTTAAGAGCGGTTTCTGATTTTGAATATGAAATGCAAATAGCTTTAATAAATAGAAAACTTTCTAATAATATAGATACCGTTTTTCTTTTAACCAGTCTTAAATGGATATTTTTGAGTTCCTCAATTGTAAAAGAAGTAGCAAGATTTGGTGGAAATGTAGATGATTTAGTACCTAAAATAGTAGCTGAAAGGTTAAGAGAAAAATTTAAATAAAAGGGGAAGAGAAAAAACCCCATCCCCTTTTCTTTCTAAAAATTAAAGCTCTGTAACTGTAACAGATCCAGTAGGACAAACTTCCATACAGGTATGACATACCATACATTCATCAGGCCTTGCTACAATTGGTTTCCCATCTTCGCCTTTGTCATAAACCTGAGCAGGACAAGAATCTATACAGGATCCGCAAGCTTCACAGGTGTCATAATTAATAGTAATTTCAACCATACCCCACCTCCCTTTTCTTATTTCTTTTATTTATACTTAAACTTTTAAAATTCAAAGCTTCACCTAAGAAATTGGCTACAAAAAAAGGTATTCCTAAAAAGTGGATATGCGTATAACTTGCGAAAATTTTCTTATAATATAGACCATCTTGTTTATCACCAAATCCAATACCCTTTTCTAAATGAAAAATAAAATCTATATTTTTTTTGAAATTTAAAATCTCAGGACGGGAATAATGAAATTCGTGTCCTCGGACAATTTCACCAACTGGAAAATACGGGTTTGATTTGATACATCGTGCTATAACATAACCGTGACCTTGGGGACGGGGTTCAACTACAAATTTAATTGGTAATAATCCAACCATAGGATAACACTTGTTATTCCACTGAATTTCTTTACCAAGATACATCAAACCACCGCACTCAGCGTAAATTGGTACTCCTTCCTGTCCAGCTAAATATATATCCTTTTTTAATGACTTATTCTCAGCCAAAGCTTCAGCGTAAATTTCAGGGAAGCCTCCTCCGAGATAGACCCCGTCTACTGAAGGAAGTGTGGAATCTTCAAAAGAATTAACAAAAACTAGCTCTGCCCCTAAGCCCTGCAGAATTTCTAAATTTTCTGGATAATAAAACTGAAAGGCTTTATCATAAAATACTGCAATCTTTACCCCAGTAAACATTTGATTTTCTTTGATAGGAGAGGAGGTTGGAAGTTCTATAGATTCAGCCTGATTAGCTATCTGCAGTACCTTATTTAAATCTATATTTTTTTCTACAACCTCTTTTAGTATAGTCAAAAAATTAAGGCGGTATTCCTGCGAAGTAATTAAACCTAAATGTCTTTCCGATGGTAAGTATTTAAGCCTGGGTATACTTCCCAAAATATCTATCCCTACATAATTTTCAATTGCATCTTTTATAACCTTTTCATGACGTGGACGAGCAATGTTATTAAGTATTACTCCAGCTATCTTTATATCTTTCTCAAATTCGAGAAAACCTTTAACTAAAGCAGCTATAGATCTAGTTGTTTTAGTACAATCAAGTACCATAATAATTGGAGTTTTCAATAGACGGGCAAGTTCAGCTGAACTACAACTACCTTGCCAATCCAGACCATCAAAAAGTCCCCTATTTCCTTCAATCAAAGCTAAATCTACATTATCCTTAATTCCCAGATAGAAAGAATAAAGATTTTGCTCTTCCTTTAAAAGGAAAAGATCAAGATTTCGACAGGGACGTTGAGAAACTAAAGCAAGCCATCCAGCATCAATATAATCAGGTCCTTTTTTAAAGGCAGTCACTTTAACATTTTTTGACTTTAAAATAAATAATAAACCAATAGTTAAAATAGTTTTACCAGCGCCCCCTCGGTGGGAGGCAATCATAAGCCTTGGAATAGTAAAGGTTTTCATCAACTGTGCTAACTTGACTTTATGAAAACACCTTTTTCCTTAGCTTGATATACAGAGATTGCGACTTTCCAGAGGATAGTAACAACGGTAAAACCTACAGACCAAACTCCAACAGCAACCATAAATTCAGGAAAAGTAGGAGTGTAAGGTGTTATAGTATGAAATACATTAGGAGTAAATCCTCCTATCATTAAGATAAGCCCTTTCTCTATCCAAACTGAGATAATAAGGGATAAACACCCTAAAGTTAAGGTAACTTCATTACGACGGGTAGCTGTTGGAATCAAAAGTATCAATGCTATAGCAGCTAATATCATAGATGCCCACATCAAACTAACATATTCAGTATGTCCCTCATACCCAAAAAATAGATAAAGATATGGTGCTTGATGGGAATGAATTCCACTATAAAAAGCAGTAAAAAGCTCAAATCCAAAAAGGAGCATATTTATTATAAAGGCATAAATAACGATTTTAGCTATAGTATCAATAGCCTTTGCTCCCACGTCAAACCCGGTTATTTTTTTTGTAAGTAAAGCAAGAACAAGTAATAAAGCAGGACCAGCTGAAAAGGCTGTAGCAAGAAACCTTGCAGCCATGATAGCAGTTAACCAATATTCTCTTCCTGGTAAACCTTGTAGTAAAAAAGCGGTAACAATGTGAATTAAGGGAGCCCAAAGTATAGCCAAATAAATAATAGGTTTAAGCCAGGATGGATACTTAACTCCTTTGTATTCCGCATGAAGTACCACCCAACCACAGATCAAATTAAGAATTAGGTATACAGAAAGGACTACAAGATCATAAAAGATGATTGAGTTTGGGGTTGGATAGAATAAAACATAAAATACTCTCCACGGCTGTCCCATGATGACAAAAACAGAAAGCATAGCTATTACTACCATACCAACAGCAAAAAATTCAGCAAGAACGGTAATTTTCCCAAATTCTTTATAATTATGAAAATAATAAGGTAAAACTATCATAACTGCTCCAGCTGCAGCTCCAACAAAAAAGCAAAGCTGTCCAATGTGAAGCCCCCAAGTTAAATCCCTATGAAGCCCAACTACTCTACCTGCTCCAATTTGATGCTCCAAATTCCAATAATAAACACCTATTAATATCAAGAGCACCAAAAAACCTAACCATATCCAATATCTGGGTTTACCTTGTAAGGCGTACTCAAACATGAGTTTCCCTCCTTAAAGAATGTAAAATACCATAGGTTTTGTTTGTAATTCTGGCTTACGGACAATGACAATACTTTCTGCAATAACCTTTCTCACAGAAGAATTTGGATCATTTAAATTTCCAAAATACATCTTTCCTTCCGAAGCCTCAACACAATAAGGTAATTTACCTTCATCTAAACGTTGGTAACAAAGTATACATTTTTCTACAACTCCAATTGTTCTCGCCGGATAATCTGGGTTGACTTCCTTTAAGAATTCTTTTGGGGGGTAAAAGTTATAATTACGAGATCCAAAGGGACAAGCTGCTATACAGAACTTACACCCTATACAGCGGTGCAAGTCCTGAACAACAACCCCATCCTCTCTTTTAAAGGTTGCTCGAACAGGGCAAACCCTCACACAGGGTGGATTATCGCAATGATTACAAAGCAATAAAAACTTTCTTTTTTTTACTTCTTCAGATATAAACTCATGTTCCAATGTTGGAAAGGCACGCTCAAAGGTATCAACCCAGATCCATTTAACCTCGCGAACAGGATCAGGTATCTGCGGAACGTTATGAGCCTTATGACAGGCTTCAATTACTTTCTTAAAATCTTCCTCAGTTATAAACTGTTTGGTATCTATAGCCATAGCCCATCTAACCTTACTAGGGGAGGATTTAATCTCCTTTAGAATATCTTTCCCTCTTCCAATCAGAACCCCACCAAAACTTGAAACTACACCAGTTACTACCCCTATACCTAAAATTTTTAAAAATTCTCTTCTTCTTATTGCCATTTTTTTACCTCCTCAGGGGAAATGTGACATTCCCAACAGTCTAAATGAGCTAATGTAGTATTATGACACCTTATACAAAATTTTTCCTTATCAGTGTGACATTTCATACAAGTTCTTTGTAAACTAATAGTGTATTTTTCTCCATCACTTGCAACATAAATATGTACACCCTCACGGACAGCTTTTTTTCTCCACTCATCCAATAACTTCATATGATAAGCTCTCATATATTCCTTTGATTCTACACATTTTTTTTCTTCCTTTGGAAGCTCTGGTTGTGGAATAGCTTCTAATCTTCCAAAATTTATCCACATTGGTATAGTAAAAAATAGAATAAGGAGAATTATAAAAAATATTACCTTTCCAGTATTATACATAGTTTAACCTCCTATTTTCAAAATTAATCAACACCTTTTACAGGATGTTTTAGAGGTCTTCTTCTTAAATCTACATCTCTTGATTTTTCCCCTTCAAAGACAAGTGCATTAGCAACAAGTTCGTGAAGCCCTGCTACACTTACTTCAGGGACCCAATATTCAGTAAGAGATGATAAAGTTGCTCTATCAATAGCACAAATACAAACTATTTGATTAACTCCGTATTCTTTATGCACATACTCTAATGCATTTGCTCTTGGAAAAGCACCTCTCATTCTCAATTCCATATTTTCTCCAGCATTAAGTCCTGCACCACTTCCACAACAGAAAGTTTTTTCTTTAATTGTATTTTCCGGCATTTCAACAAAGTTATTACATACATGTCTTAAAACAAATCTTGGTTCTTCAAAAAATCCCATAGCTCTTGCAGGATTACAAGAATCGTGAAAAGTTACTATTAGATGATCATTTCTTGAAGGATCTAATTTTAATTTCCCATGAGCAATTAAATCTGCTGTAAATTCAACTATATGAACAATTTTATTAGATTTGGCATGTTCAAAAACTGTTCCTGTGATAGGAGATTTAGGAACTTCTAAGAAATCTATAGGACCAAACCAAGTATTATGATATTGATTCCAAACCCTCCATTTATGTCCACACTCCCCACCAAGTATCCATTTAACTTTAAGCCTCTTTGCTTCCTCATATATTTTAGAATGGAGTCTTTTCGCCATCTCTAAAGAATTAAAATAACCAAAATTTCCTCCCTCACTTGCTAAAGTACTCATAGTTACATCTAAATCTAAATAATGGAAGAAAGCAAGGATTCCCATCATAGTATAAATACCTGGGTCAGCAAAATAGTCTCCAGACATAGGAACATATAAAATTTCAGCTCCCTTTCTATTTATATATTTATTTAAATCGATATGGATTCCTGTAATTTCTTCAAAATCCCAAGTTAAAAATTCTAAATTTTCTTTAAAAGTATGAGGAGGAACTCCTACATGATTTCCTATATAATAACAATTATGAACTGGTTTTATTTCCCAATCTGCAGCAATACCAAGCTCAAGCATAATTTCCCTCATCATTATAGTTACTTCTGCAGTATCTATACCATAAGGACAAAATACAGAACATCTCCTACATTCTGTACATTGATAGAAATAATAAAACCATTCTTTTATAACATCCTCAGTTAATCTTCTTGCACCTGCAAATTTTCCAAGAAGTTTACCAAAAGTAGAAAATTCTCCTTTTATTATAGACCTTATGAGTTCTGCTCTTAAAACAGGCATATTTTTAGGATCTCCAGTTCCCAAGAAAAAGTGACACTTATCTGCACAGGCTCCACATCTTACACATATATCCATGAATAATTTAAAGGATCTATGCATTTCCATTCTTTTTAAAATAGCTTTTCTAACAATTTCTTTCCAGTTTTCAGGAAGAGGCCATTTTTCATCATAAGGTTGCCACCTCCCCATATTAGGAAGATCCAGTTCTTCTAAAATCTTAGGCTCTATAATTGATAGATAATATCCTTTTTTCAGTTCAGGCTTTATATCCATCCAATTTTTTTCTGGAGTTTTATGTAAATGGACATCAGCTATTAATTCTTCAGGTTTAGGAAGACTCATCTTTACCTCCTATTTCTTTATATATTTTTATGAGGACCATACATAGTATACCATTCATGTTCTTCTTTTACTACTTCTTCATCTATAGGAATTCCAGCTTGCTCCATTACCTCTCTAAATCTTTCCTGATATTCTGCGTAAGTGAAATGTTTTACTGGATACTCCCAAGGATTAACATGCCTTACAGCACGGTTATTATTGGCCATGTTACGGGTTGGACTAAAAAATATACCTACCATGTGAACAAGTTTACTAAAAGGAAAATAAGCAGCAAGGGTTGAGACTAAAAATAAATGAATATAAAAAATTACTCCTATTTTTGCTCCTTCAGGAATAGCAGGATTGAATGTAGCAAGACCAAGAGTTAATTGTTTAACTGCATATAAGTCAACCTTTATCCAATATCTCATTAATATTCCTGTAATTACAATACCAAGGATTAAAAACAAAGGAAAGAAATCAGATCCATAAGAAATATAAGACACTTTGGGATCTATAAATCTTCTTAATAAAAGAAAAGTTAAACCAATTAAAATTAATAAATCTGTAATATATATACCTGGGATTAACGAGATTTTAAAAAAGCTATCTAAAGAATCTAATCCCTGAATAATCCCAGGCACTGGATTAGTAAAAAGCCTTAAATGCCTTAAAAGAATTATAAAAAGAGACCAGTGAAATAAAATTGCACCAAACCACAACCACTTTGCAGATCCATAAATAAGTCTTTTTCCATATAAATCTGCTCTTAAATTTCTAAATAGGCTTCTAAAAAATACGATTTCAAAAAACATTCTTAAAACTACTTCCCAAGTATAAAAGGGAGATTCTAATCTGTCTCTAAAAGTTCTTTTTACCCAAGGAAGACTTTTCTGCTGTCCACAGGTGGTAGGAATTTTGTATGGAACAGGAGATTTAGCCCAATATATAATTCGATAAATTAAACCTATCACAAATACAAGAAAACAAGCATAGGGAATTACAATTCCAAATAACCTATCTAAACCTAACACTCCTACCCCAAACCAGGGTATAGCAACTAAAATAGCAAAAATTATAAAACTTACTAAGGCATTCATACTTCATCCCTCTCCTTTTTATTTAATTAATTTCTTCAGATTCACTTTTTGGCATTCCCTCCATGGGATCATAAACTAAACCTGCTCTTTTTAAAAGTAAAAAGTAAGCCCTTTTCCATTCATTATATCTAATTTGATTTAATCTTTCTCTATAGTTTATAAAAAAATCAAAACCTCTAATTATAAAAGCATTAATTCTATCTTCCAATTTAACAAACTCTTCTATTCCAAATTTTTTTAATATATCTTCTCCTATTTCTTCTCTTATAATACCTTTTAATTGAATAAACATATTTAAAGCTTTTGAAGGGATTGTCTCCTGAATAGCTCTCAACTGAATAAGTCTTCTTAAATAATAATCTGCTTCTTCCCAGTTAAAATCTCCAAACAAAATCCCAATCAATCCTTCAAAAGTTTCATCTATTCTGTAACCAAAGGGATTTTGAAATCTATCTACTTCTTTAGTAAAAAATCTTTTAGCCTCTTCTCCAAAGGAATCCCAAAAAATAGATTTCCACTTTTTTAAAATACCATCCTTTTTATTTTCAAGATATTTAATTAATTCTTGAGATAAAGATATAGATTTCCTTTGCATTTTTACTTTTTTATATAGTTTAATTTACAAAAGTCAACTGTAGTTTTTAAAAATTTTAAATATTTTTCTATTATATTACTAAAGTTTTATTAAAAAAATTTAGAATTTTTTAATTTTTTTTAAATTTTTCAACTTTTTTAAAATTTGAAAATCTGGGGAAGTCTTTTGAAAATTAATAATTTTTCAGAATCTCTTAATTTAATTTTTCTTAAAATTTCTTCCAATTCTTGAATAGTAATATCATAAAGCTTTTTATTTAGTTTATAAGGATAACCATCTTTTCCTCCATGAGCATAACTATAAATAACTGGGTCTTCTCTTGAAGCTTTTACATTATAAATAAGTTCTGAGGCTAAAGTAAGAGCTCTTAAAGTTTTAGCTCCTATACCTTGAGTTAAAATTAATTCTTGAAAATTTGAAGGTGGATTTTCATATGTTTTTTCCCAAACTTTTCTAAGTGATTTTAAAGAAAAGTCTTGAGGAGTTAAAATGTGATCTTTTTTAAAAATTATGTGAACCTTTGGAGTCAATTCTTTCATAACTATGTTTAAATTTTCTTTTACCAAGTTTACCAAAGAATCTTGGACTTTTTTACTTTCTTTAGCTACTAAATTAATAACCTCATTCTTTTTAATTAAAGATACAATTCCTGTATGAGGATTTTCACAGAGATTGGTAATACTTTCACTATACCACTGATATCTTCTTGCATAGGAAGTTTTTTCATCCATTCCTTGTTGTATAACACCCCATTCCTTATTTTTGGAGAAAATAAAAAGATGAAAATAAAGCTGAAACCCATCTTGAATAGCATTATTGTCAATTCTTGCAGTAAGCCTACTTAAAGTCACAAATTTAAACGTTTCTTGAGAAAAACCTTCTTTTTCTCCCCAAGTAACTATTTCTTGAGGAGTATCCAAAGCCCTTTTTCCTTTTCCTCCACATATATAAATTCCCAGATCTTTAAAATAGGGTTTTAGTGCTTCTTTTACAGCTCCACCAACTGTAGTAGTTAAACCAGAGGAATGCCAGTCAAATCCAAGTAAACAGCCAAAAGCTTGAAACCAAAAGGGATCAGTTAATCTTTTAATTAGTTCTTTGCTTCCAAATTCCTCATAAATAAGAAGTAAAATAGCCCTACTTAATCTTACCATTCTTTCAAAAAGCCAAGGTGGACACTTACCACCATGTAAAGGAAGATCAACAATGCTACGAGTTATCATTTTTTGCCATCCATGCTTTTTTAATTTCTTCAGCTATTTTTTGGCAGACTTCTTCTGGAGAAGAGGATTCTCTAATAGGTCTTCCTATAACTAAATAATCTGCACCTGCTAAAATAGCTTCATAGGGTGTGGCAATTCTTAATTGATCATCTTTACCTTTTTCCCATCTTATTCCAGGCACAATAGTTATTAGTTCAGGAAAGGCTTCTTTTATTTTTTCTACTTCCTTTGCTGAACAAACAATCCCATCGCATCCGGTTTTATATGCTATTTGAGTTAATTTGAAAACCAACTCCTTAATATCTCTTGTTAACTCAGAATAAAAACCTAATTCCATAAGATCAGCTCTATCAAGTGAAGTAAGAATAGTTACAGCAATTACTTTTAAATTGTTAGATGCAGATTTAATTACACTTTCTAAAGCAGATCTTCCTGATAAAGTATGAACTGTAACCCAGTCAACACCTAATTCAGAGATTATTTTAATTACTTTTGTTAAAGTATTAGGAATATCATAAAGCTTTAAATCAAGAAAAATTTTTTGCTCACTTATTTTTTTAATTTCTTCAATGATTTTTGGACCACAGCTTGTAAATAGTTCCAAACCTATTTTAAAAACCCCTACCAGTCCCTTAAGTCTTTCAACCCAATATAAAGCTTCTCTTAAATCTGAAACATCTAAAGGAAAGATTATAATATCTTCTGGTCTTTTATTATTTTTCATTTTTTAATTCTTTTATTTGGGTAATAAACTCATCTACATCTTGAAATTCTTTATAAACAGAAGCAAATCTTATATAAGCTACTTTATCCCATTCTTTTAGTGTAGAAATTACCCTTTCTCCTATATACTGAGAAGATACTTCTTTTTCTCCTCTTTGGATCAAATCAAGTTCAAGTTCATTTACAAACCTTTTTATGGTATCTTCACTTATAGGTCTTTTATGACAGGCTTTTCTTATTCCTAAAATTAATTTTTCTCTATTATAAGGTTCTCTTCTTCCATCCTTTTTTACAATCATTATATCTAACTCAAGCTTTTCATAAGTAGTAAATCTATACCCACATTTACTACATTCTCTTCTCCTTCTTATAGAGAATCCATCTTCTATCACTCTTGAATCTATAACCTTAGTCTCAATTTCTTTACATCTTGGACATCTCATGCAAATTTAATTATAAATTATTTTCCTATAATTTAAACTCTTTTAAGTACTTAACGCACTAATAAAAAATAATCTTGACATATCTGTAAAATTTATTATATTTTAATCAGTTTTAAAACAGCGGGGTAGAGCAGCCTGGTAGCTCGTCGGGCTCATAACCCGGAGGTCGTGGGTTCAAATCCCACCCCCGCAACCAATTTTTTTCTCTGAGAAATATTAAATCTAAATATATTCTCAAAATCTTACTTAAGGATTTTAAAAATTAATCTAAAGGTGCTTTAATGGGAGAATTAGAAAGAATAAAAAAACAAATTTTAAGAAAACTTATTAAAAAGCCCTCTACTTTCTGGGAATTAATAAACTTTCAAGATTCACATATAATCACCTTTCTTCAAGCTATTAAAGAATTGCTAAATGAAAATCTTATTGAATATAAAAAACCTTTTTTCCGTATAAACGATAACATAAATATATTATCTTATAAAAATCCTGGATGTCTTATATGTTCCCCCTTTTCAGAAGATGTTTTTTGGAAAAACATTTTAAATAAATTTTTAGAAATGGTTAAAGATAGACCTCTTCCTACAAGTGATTTTGATCAGGGATTTATAAAACCAGAGGATACTCTAAAAAGAACAGCTTTTATTTATGAAAGGGGAGATCTTGAAGATTCAGAAATTTTTATACTCGGAGATGATGATCTAATTTCTTTAAGTATGGCTCTTACAGGGTTTCCCAAAAGAATTGTTATAGTAGAAATTGATGAAAGAATTAATAAATTTATTAAAGAAAAAGCTAAAGAAATAGGATATGAAAAAATAGAAGTTTATAATTATAATGTTATTTATGATCTCCCAGAGGAATTAAAAGGAAAATTTGATATATTCGTTACTGATCCTGTAGAGACTGAAAAAGGTTTAAAATTATTTATTAGTAGATGTATTAGTGCTTTAAAAGGTAAGGGTTCAGCAGGATATATGGGATTTACTCACAGAGAAGCTTCTTTAAAAAAATGGTATGATTTTGAAAAATTTCTTCTTGATTCTGGATTTGTTATTACTGATATTTTAAGGGATTTTACTACATATCCAGAGAAAGAAAATCAATGGGAAGATTTTTACCGCACCTATCGGATTATGAAAGAATTTGATTTGGAATTACCAAATATAGATTGGTATAAGTCTTGTTTTATAAGGTTTGAAGTAGTTGAGGGCCCAAAAATAATAAATATACCTATACCTAAGGATTTAGAAGAATTATATTTTGATGAAGAAGCCTGGGCTACTCCTCTTCCTTCCTTTTTAGAAAAAAAGGAGGGTTAAAACTATGGCTTATACAACCTCAGAGTTTAAAAAAGGATTAAAGATTGAATGGGAAGGTAAACTATATGAAATTTTAGATTTTCAACATGTAAAAATTTCTAAAAATCAACCCACTGTAAAGACAAAATTAAAAGATCTTACTACAGGTAGAGTTTTAGAGGTAAATTTTAGAGCTGGAGAGCGTTTTGAAAAGCCAGATTTTAAAGAAAAGGAAATGCAATATTTATACAAAGAAGGAGATCAATATGTTTTTATGGATTTAGAAGATTATGACCAAGTCTATATAAAAGAGGAAGAAGTTGGAGAGGCATCTAAATATCTAAAAGAAAACTTAAATGTATATGTTCTTTATTATAAGGGAAAAGTGGTAAGTATAGAACTTCCTAATATAGTTGAATTAAAAGTGGTAGAGACTGAACCTGGAGTAAGAGGTGACACAGTAGGAACTGCAACTAAACCTGCAAAACTTGAGACAGGGTTTGTGATTCAGGTCCCTCTTTTTATAAACGAAGGAGATATAATAAGAGTTGATACAAGAACGGGAAAATATTTAGAAAGAGCTAGTTAACAAGATTAAATGGTTTATTATATAAGAGCTAAAAGCTATTGTAGGTATGCATTAGATTTATTTAAAGATCTTCCTAAAATAAAAAAAAATCCCTCTGAGCTTCAAAAAAAGGCACAGGAAATTTTTAATTTAGGATTAAAATCTATTTGGGCTCTTTCCTATGTTCTTCCTCCTGAAAAGCCTCCTGAATTTAAAGAGCTTTGGGAAAAAACTATAGAATCATTAGATTCAGATGATATAGCTAAACTGGAAAAAATTAAAAATATAATTTTTTCTGAAAAACCTGAAGAAGAAAAGATTATAGAAAATATTAGAGTTTTCTTAGAAATTATCAAAAAAGTATTAAAACCTATTCTTTAAAAATTACGCTTTTATCTTTTAAAATTTAATATTTGCATAAAGTTTGAAAAGTGATATTATAAAAAAATCTTATGGAAAAAACAAAAATTCAGGAATATTTAAAAGTATTAGCTTGCCCTAAGTGTAAGGGAGAAATAATTTATAGGGTATGGAATGAAAAAGAGGGATTTTATTGTAAAAAATGTGAACTTTTTTATCCTATAGAAGAAGATATTCCCATAATGCTTATAGAAGAAGCCATTTCCCTTTCAGAAAAAAATGAGTCATCCTAAGACTCCACCTTTACAACTTTATTTTGTTGCTGTTACAGGTAGAGATTTAAGTTTATGGGAAAAAGTTCTTAATTTTTTAAAACCTGAACTTGGTTCCCCTATTTTTCAATCTAAAATTTATGATTTTTCATCTTTTACTTCTTATTATGCTAAGGAAATGGGAGAGAATTTAAAAAAGGGTATCTATTTTTTTGAAAAATTAAAACCTCCTGAATATTTAATTGAGCTCAAATATAAATGTTATGAAATTGAAAGAAATTTTGCTGATTCTTCAGGAAATAGAACAGTTAACTTAGATCCAGGTTATTTAGGTCTTTTAAAAGTAATTCTTTCAACCTTTAAAGATTATGCTCATAGAATATACTTAGATAAGGGAGTTTATGCTGAAGTTACTTTAGTTTACAGGAATAAGACTTATGTGGAACTTCCTTGGACTTATCCAGATTACAAACAACCCGAAATTATTGAAATTTTTAATAAGGTAAGAGCTTGGTATAAGGAAAATTTTAAATGTTAATTGATCATTTAGGAAGAAAAATTGAGTATTTAAGGATATCTGTAACAGATAGATGTAATTTTAAATGTATATATTGTTTTACTCAAAATTGGAAGTGGCTTCCTCCCAAAGAAATATTAAGATTTGAAGAAATAGAAAGTATAGCAAAGGTTTTTGCTAAATTGGGTGGAAAAAGAATAAGATTAACAGGCGGGGAACCTCTTTTGAGAAAAAATATAGAATATTTAGTAGAAAAACTTTCTCAAATTTCTGAAATAAAAGACTTAAGTCTTACTACAAATGGATCTTTTTTAGAAACTCTCGGCGAAAAACTTAAAAAAGCAGGATTAAAAAGAATAAACATTAGTTTAGATACTCTAAATAAAGAAAAATTTGAAAAATTTACAGGAACTTCTGAGTTTGAAAAAGTTTTAAAAAGTATTGATATAGCTTTAGAATTAGGATTTAATCCTGTAAAGATAAATACAGTAGTAATAAGGGGTTTTAATGAAGATGAGATTTTAGAACTTGCTAAGCTTACTTTGGAAAAACCTGTTGAAGTTAGATTTATAGAATTTATGCCTATAGGAAAAAATAGCTTGTGGGACGAAAAACATGTTGTTACCATAAAAGAAATAAAAGAAATTTTAGAAAATTTTTCTGAATTAATTCCTGATTCTTCTTTTGGTGGAGGGCCAGCTAAAGTGTTTAGATGGAAAGAAGCAAAAGGGAAAATCGGTTTAATTTCTCCTGTTTCTGAACATTTTTGCCATGAATGTAATAGATTAAGAATTACAGCAGATGGAAAATTAAGACCTTGCCTTTTTTCTGAGGAGGAAATAGATTTAAAACCTATTTTAAGAGAAAGTAAAGGAACTTTAGAAGAGGCTTTTTCTTTAGCTTTAAAAATAAAACCTTCTAAACATAATTTAAATTTTACTTTAAAGCCTATGAGTGCTATTGGAGGATAAATGTATAAAAAAGAAAATACAAAAGGAATCTGGTTAAGTTTAGGGACTCTAAAAAAGGGATTCCCAGATCAGGTTCTTAAATTAAATAGACCTTTACCTAAAGGAATTTATGTACTTGCAAAATTACCTGATGGAAGAAGAGAAATTTTTATTCTTACAGAAAGTTCTTATAAAATCCCTTTTGATGTAGAGGCTATTCCTTTTGTTGTGAGAAAGGCAACTTTTAAAGAAATTAAAGAGTATGAAACAAAATTAGAGATAGAAGAAAAGGGGAAAGAATTTTGTTTACAATTTGCGAAAGATCTCGGAATAGAAATGAATTTAGTAAGAGTTGATTGTTTCTTTGATAGAAGCAAAATTATTTTTTATTATACTGCAGAAGGAAGAATAGATTTTAGACAATTAGTAAAAGAACTTGCAAGGGCTTTGAGAATGAGAATTGAAATGAGACAAATCGGGGTTAGGAATGAAACTGCTCTTGTAGGAGGAATAGGATATTGTGGAAAAGAATTTTGTTGTGCTAAATTTTTGAGACAATTTATTCCACTTTCTATTAGAATGGCAAAAGAACAGGGGCTTATTTTAGATCCTAATAAAATCTCTGGCCCTTGCGGAAGACTTTTATGTTGTTTAGCTTATGAAGAAGATATTTACAAAGAGTTTTTACAGGATTTACCTAAGATAGGAAATAAAATAAGAATTAATGGAGAGCCTTATAAAATTTTAAAATATAACCTTTTCAAAAAAATAGCTTATTTAGAAAATAGAGAAGGACAAATAATTCAATTTCCAGTTGTCCAAATAAAAACTTTAATAGAAGAAGTAGTAGAAGAGACAATTGAAGAAGAAAACTTTAAAGAACTTGATAAAGAATAGAATATGAGAATATACCTTACTACACCAATTTATTATGTAAATGCCTATCCTCATTTAGGACATGCTTATACTACAATTTTAGTAGATTCTTTAGTAAGATTTTATTTTTTAAAGGGATGGAAAGTTTTTTTCCTTACAGGAACAGATGAGCACGGAGATAAAATTCAAAAATCTGCAAAAGATAAAGGAAAAGAACCTCATGTATTTGTAGATGAAATAAGCTTAGCTTTTAAAAATACTTGGGACTACTTTGGAATAATTTACAATAAGTTTATAAGAACAACCTCTCAGGAACATAAAAAAGTTGTTCAATATATTTTACATAAACTTTATGAAAAAGGAGAAATATATCTTGACGAATATGAAGGATTTTATTGTATTGGTTGTGAAAGATTTTTAACCACAAAGGAGCTTGATAAAGAGGGAAAGTGTAAAGATCATAAAATTTATCCACAATTTATAAAAGAAAAAAATTATTTTTTTAATTTAGAAAAATATAGAACTTGGCTAAAGGATTATATTTCTAAGAATGATTTAATTTATCCAGAATTTTATAAAGAGGAAGTTTTAAATATGCTTGAGGAGGAACTTCCTCCTCTTTGTATTTCTCGTCCTAAGATAAGACTTTCTTGGGGAATAGAACTTCCCTTTGATTCTAATTATGTAACCTATGTATGGTTTGATGCTTTAATCAATTATCTATCTGGAATAGGTTATCCTGAAAATCCAGAATGGAAAAACTGGTGGATAAATGCGCATCATTTCATTGCAAAAGACATTTTAAGACCACATGCTATTTATTGGCCTATTATGCTTAAGGCAATGGAACTTCCTGTCTATAAAAAACTTCTTGTGCACGGATACTGGTTAGTTGATAAATTAAAAATGTCTAAATCCTTAGGTAATATTATTGATCCTATTGAAGTTGCTGAAAAATTTGGAAGAGATCAGTTAAGATACTTTCTTTTAAGAGAAATGGCCTTTGGTTATGATGCAGACTTTAATATTTCTTCTTTTATAACAAAAATAAATGCAGATTTAGCTAATGATTACGGAAATCTTATTTATCGCACCCTTAATTTAGTTGAAAAATATTTTAAAAGTAAAATTCCTTCTTTTGATGAGTTAAAAGAGATAGATAGAGAATTTTTAGAAGAAGTAAGGTCTGCTCTTATAGAATATGAAAAATATTTTTCCCAATTCCTTTTTTATAAAGCTTTAGAAAGACTTTGGGAAGCTATAAAAAAGGGTAATGTTTATATAGATAGGACTACTCCTTGGAGTGAAATAAAGAAAAAAAATGAAAAAAGGGCTGGAACTATACTTAGGGTGCTTTTAGAAAGTATTAAAAGTTTTGCAATTGCTCTTTATCCAGTTATGCCTGAAACCTCTAAAATTCTTTTAAATAATCTTTCCTTAAATGAAGATAAACTTAGCTGGAAAAATGTTTTAAAATTTAATTTACTTGAAACTGGAGCTCAAATAAATAAAGGAGAACCTTTATATCCAAGAATTGAAAAAATACCTGAAGAAAAGAAAATAGAAAAGGAAGAAAAGGGAGAACCCATCTCTATAGAAGATTTTAAAAAGCTTGATTTGCGTGTTGGAAAAATAGTTTCAGCAGAAAAGATTGTGGGTGCAGATAAACTTTTAAAATTAGAAATTTTGTGTCCGGAGAAAAGACAAATTGTTGCTGGTATTGCAGAATATTATAAACCTGAAGAATTAATAGGAAAAGAAGTTATAGTATTGGTAAATCTAAAGCCAGCTAAAATAAAAAATGTTCTTTCGGAGGGAATGGTTCTTGCAGTTAAGGATAAAAATGGACTATCTTTAATTGTTCCAGAAAAAGAGGTAGACCCAGGGGCAAAGATTTCTTAGCCTGGAGGCCAGCCCATTGTTCTTCCTGCTAAAACATGGAAATGAAGATGAAATATTGTTTGACCTGCTTCTTCCTTACAATTAACAACCACCCTATATCCTCTCTCATCAAAACCAAGGTTTTTAGCTATTTTATTTATTACTAAATAAATATACCCCATAAGTTCTTTATCTTCCTCTGTTAGCTCTAAAAGCGTGGGGATGTGTTTTTTAGGGACAACTAATATGTGATAAGGTGCTTGGGGACTAATATCATGAAAAGCAACTACTTTCTCATCTTCGTAAATAATATTAGAGGTTATTTCCTTATTAACAATTCTACAGAATATACAGCTCATAACAATCTCCTTAGTTTTATTTAAAAAAATTTTAAAAACTTAAAAATTAAAGTCAAGTGAGATTTAAAAAGAAAGATTCCATCTAAAGCCAACTATAAATCCCTCTTTATCTTTTTCTTCACTATTATCTTTATAATTATCTTTTATATATTGAAAATCTAAAGTTAAATCTGAATTTAGCTTCTCATAAGAAAATAGATTAAATTTTGCATAAATTTCTATGGCATTTGTATTAGAAATATCTGCTTTATCAGCTCCATCTAAATAGGCATAGCCAATACCTATTTCATTTCCCTTTCTACCAAGAAAGCAGAAAGGTATATTAAAGCCTGCAGAAATATAATAATTATAATCAACTTGAGTATCATCATCCTCCCAAGCACCGACAAAGAAAACTCCAATTGGATCTTCACTAAAAGGATTTTTAATAAATCCAAGATCTTGATCAATCGCTAACCCTAAACCATAACGAGAATCTTTATCAGAGCCTTCCCATTCGTAAAAATCGTCACTTGTGTAAAATCCAAATATTCTATAATTTCCTTCTCCCCATTTTGAATTTTTAAAAGTATATCCAAGTTGAAGAGCATAGTATTGATAAAAACCTTCTTTTACCTCCTCTTCTTGTGGCTTACCGACTTCAGTTTTTGTTGTCATTCCAAGGAGTCTTAAAGTAAAAGGACCTTTTGTTAATTCTGCAACTATTCCTAAATCATAACTTGGAGGCGTAAAATTAGCTGGTGGGTCTACAAAGACTTCATTCATAAATTGACCAATTTCATCATCAGCAAAACGATTGTCAGCAACGTATACTGTTGCATCTACAATTCCTAAAGTAATCTTTAAAGAGGTGTCATTGTTAAAATTAAAGGTATAGGCATACCATAATTCTAAAATGTTATCTTGCTGTCTATGTCCATTTATATTTTTTACATCATCTTCTAAATCATCAGCATTAGGTGCTAATATAAAAGGAGAAACATCTTTCAACCCATTTCCATTTGCAAAGCTTCCAAGAATATTAAATTCACCGTTTTTAGTAGGTTTAAAGCTTAATCCGAGGTCAATTGCTCCTGAACCTCTATTTTTACTTTCAATATTTGATCCATCTAAACACTGATAAACTATAGTAGAAGTTACTTCAAAGGATAATTTTTCATTTACTTCAAAACTCCATCCTGAAAGTGCCTGAACACTAATTATTACTAATCCACCTAACATAATGGCTAAATTTCCTTTTTTCATTTCTCTATCTCCCTTTATTTTTTAATATTTTTTAACAATTAAATATTATAAAAAATTACATATTTTAAAAATTTTGCAATATATTAAGAAAAAATTTTTAAAAAGTTTGAAAAATATTTTTTCCCTTTTAAAGATTATTTAAAAATATTAAAACTGTTGACAATTTATAATAAAGGCTTAACATATTATTTATAAGTTAAATAAAACTTTTTAAGGGAGGATTAAAAATATGAAAATAAAAATGGTTATACATGGAATAGCAATGGACCCTTTATCCAATAGTCCTGTTATGCTTTTAAAGGAAATTGAGGGAGATAGAATTCTTCCTATTTGGATAGGAGTTTTAGAGGCTACTTCCATTGCCGCTAAACTTGAAAATATTCAATTTCCAAGACCTTTAACCCATGATCTAATGAAAAATATTTTTGATTTTTTAGGTGTAAAGATCCCAAAAATAGAAATCGTAGATCTTAGAGAAAACACTTACTATGCTATTATTACCCTTAATATTGAAGGAAAAACTTATGATATTGATGCAAGACCAAGTGATGCTGTTGCTCTTGCCTTAAGAACAGGAGCTGAAATATTTGTAAATGAGGAAGTATTACAAAAGAGCCAACTTTATACTGAAACCCCTCCAACTGAAAAAGAAGGGGAAATAGTTGTCACTACTGAAGAAGAAAAAGAAAAACTTAAAGAAATTTTGGAAAATCTTGATCCTAGGCGTTTCAAATACAAAATGTAATATAATTTCTAATGATAGATTTTCACTGTCATTCGATCTTTAGCGACGGAGAACTTATTCCTGCAGAAATATGGAGAAGAGTTAAAGTTTTAGGATATTCAGCTATAGCTATTACAGATCATGCAGATCATTCAAATTTTGAATTTATTATTAAAAATTTGTTAAAAATTAAAAATGCTTTTCAAGGCTTAGAACCTCGGCTTATCGTAGGTATAGAGTTAACTCATGTTCTTCCAGAATTTATTCCAGAACTTATAAAAGAGGCAAGAAAATGTGGAGCAGAAATAGTAGTAGTTCATGGAGAAACAATTGTAGAACCAGTTGTTGAAGGAACTAATCTTTCAGCTATACTTGGAGGAACAGACATTTTAGCTCATCCAGGACTTATAAAAGAAGAGGAAGTAAAATTAGCTGCTGAAAAAGGGATTTTTTTAGAAATTTCCGGAAGAAAAGGTCATTGCTTTACTAATGGGCATGTTGCCTTTCTTGCAAAAAAATATGGTGCTAATTTAATAATTAACTCTGATGCTCATAGCCCTTCTGATCTTTTAACTAAGGAACTTGCTTTAAAAATTGGATTAGGTGCAGGGCTTACATTAAAAGAAGTAGAAAAAATATGGGAAATAGCAAAGAAGAGATTCTTATAAATGAGGCACTTTTAATTCTTAAAAATATTTTTAAAGAAAAGGGATATCATGAAAAGTGCTTCTTAGAGGGGGAAAATTATCAATTTTCTTATAAAGAAAAAATCTTTAATATTTTCATCCCTTTAATAATTAAAAGTAATTCCAAACTTTTGTTTATAATAGATTATAAGCCTCAAGAAAATTTAATCCTTTCAGAAAGAGGTATAATTGCCTTAGCAAGAGTTTTTTTTAATCCCCCACCCTATTTTGCTTTAATCACTAATTTAAAAGATTTTGTTTTAATAGATATATATACTCAAAAAAAGGAAAAAGGTGGAAAAGAAATAATCCCAGAATTCTCAGAACTTAAAAATTATAAACCAAAAATAACAAAAAGTTTTAATATAGAAATAGAAAAGAAAATCCTTGTTATATATCTAAGTGGGGGTTGAAAAGGAGGGGTTTGCAGATTGTAAATCTGCAAAAACTTAAGTATAAATCCTTTGTCTTAAAGTTTCAAAAATTGCAACAGCCGTAGCAACAGAAACGTTTAAACTTTCTATTTTCCCTTTCATAGGGATTTTGGCTAAAAAATCGCATTTTTCTAAGATAGTTTTTCTTATTCCTCTTCCTTCATTTCCTACAATAAAAACTAAAGGCTTTTTTAAATCTAATTCATATATAAAGGTATCAGACTTGTGAGTAAGCCCAATTATCCAAAGATTTTTTTCTTTAAAAAAGGATATAGCATATTTAAGATTATTTATTTTTGTTATAGGTATGTTAAATGCGGAGCCAGAAGAAACTTTAATTACAGTTTCATTTATGTCACAGCCTCTCAGTTTAGGTATTACTATTCCGTGAACACCACCTGCATCAGCAGTCCTAATAATAGAGCCTACATTTTGAGGATCGTCTACTTCATCAAGTATAATAACCAAAGGAATTTCCTTTTTATTTTCCCAATTTTTTACGATGTCTTCTAAATCTGCATATATAAACTCACTTATATATGCTACTACACCTTGAGTATTAGTATTAGGTGGAACTTTGGGAGGTTTAAAATCAGGTTTATAAATCAATTTTAATGGAATTCCAAATTTCTTAGCTTTTTCAAGTATTTGATACTTTCTACCTGAAAGAGTTGTTTTATTTAGCCAAATCTCTTCAATAAGTTCGGGATGAGAATTTAAAGCTTCTAAGACCGCATTAACCCCGTAAATGACTTTACTCATAAATTGATGATTTTAAAATATTTTGCCAATAATTATTTCTGAAAGGTCTACAAAGTTCAGCTTTAATGATAGAAAAAAGTTTATCCTTTGCTTTTTCTAAATCGTCATTAACTATTATGTAATCAAACCAGCCTGCAAACTTGATTTCTTCTTTTGCCCTTTGGATACGCTCTTTTATTTTGTTTTCCTCTTCTGTTGCTCTTTTTTTAAGTCTTTTTTCTATTTCCTCTATACTTGGAGGAAGAATAAATATAAAAACTGCAGAATTACCAAAATAGGATTTCATACGAGTTGCTCCAATTACTTCTATATCTAAAATTAAATGTTTATTCTGAGAAAAGGCTTTTTCTATTTCATTTTTGGCAGTTCCATAATAAGTACCGAAAACTTCTACCCATTCTAAAAATTCTCCATTTTTAATCATTTCTAAAAATTTTTCTTTACTTACAAAATAATAATCCTTTCCATCTACCTCGCCCTTGCGAGGGGAACGGGTAGTATGAGAAACAGAAATATAAAATTCTTCAGAAGGTAAATATTTAAGAAGAGAGGTTTTACCGACTCCTGAAGGACCTGTAACCACAATTATTAAAAAGTTACTCTTCTGCATTCTTTTCTAATTTTTCTAATGTATCACTCATAAATCTTTGAGCTACTGTTTCAGTTTGAATGGCAGAAAGAATAACATGATTGCTATCAGTAATTATTATGGATCTGGTTTTACGACCCTGAGTAGCATCGATAAGATGTTTAGCTTCTTTAGATTCTTCTTTGAGTCTTTTCATAGGTGCTGAATTTGGATTAACTATAGCAATAATTCTATTAGCTACTACAAAATTTCCAAATCCAATATTAAGTAATTTAAAGTAACTTGCCATATTTTATCCCCTCCTTTAATATATTTAATCTTAAAAGATTTTTAAAAATTTTACCCAAAATTTTAAATCAAATTTTTAATTTGTCAATTTTTCTTTTAATTTCTAATAAATCCTTTTTTAAGTAGCATATTGATCTAGGTCTTGAAATATCAGCTTCTAAAAGTAATCTTTCTGGATAAAGTTTTTTTGAAAAAATTTTGTACTATTTTTTTTAAAAAAAGAAGAGGACCTAAAAACAAATAAAAACCAAATATTATAAACAAATAAAAAGAAGGATTAGAAGCAATTACTGTTAATCCAAGAATAAAAAATATTAAGAAGTAAAAAGCTTGTGATTTCTTAATTTTAAATTCTTTAAAGCTAGGATACTGAATAGGAGAAATTAGTAAATAAGCTATAAGATAAGTTAAAATTAGTAATCCATAGTTTTTATAAATGGGATTAATTTTCGTTTTTAAAAGGAAAAGAACAGAAGAAGCTAAAATTCCAGCTCCTGCAGGAGAAGGTAATCCTTCAAAATAATCTTTTTTTAAAAGATTTTTTATATTAAATCTTGCTAATCTTAAAGCTACACAGGTAGCATATAAAAAACTTGCTAACCAACCAATTTTATTAAAACTTTTTAAAGAAAATTGATAAATTAATAAAGCTGGAGCAATTCCAAAAGATACAAGATCACACAAAGAATCATACTCTAATCCGAATCTGCTTTGAATTTTAAAAAATCTTGCTATTCTTCCATCAAAAATATCAAAAAATATGGCTAAAAAAATTCCCCAGCTTGCTTTAGAAAAATCCCCATCTATAACTTTACTAATAGCATAAAACCCAAAAAAAATATTTAAAGTAGTGAAAATATGAGGTAGAAGATAGGTCATGTTTAAGTTTTTAAGGGAATTCTTCCAAGAATAGTTTCACCAGCAAAAACTTTATATCCTTCTTTAACATAAATTTCTGTCCCTTCTAAGGGAAAAAAGAGCTCAACTCTTGAACCATATTTAATTATTCCTATAGGATCTCCTGTAACCACATCATCTCCAGGAAGAACAAAGCTTTTTATTCTTCTTATTATAAGCCCTCCTATTTGAATTATCCAAAAAGGACATCCATCTTCTCTTTCAATAAGATAAATCTGTTTTTCCTTATTTTCTTCTTTAAAACAACTCATTTTCAAAATTTTTCCTGTAACTGGGCTTTTATTGATGTGTAAATCCCATAATCTTATAAAAATTCCTATTCTCCAAAGTGCTCCTGGATACCAATCTTTTTTTTCTTCTATTTTACAGAGAACTATTTTTCCATCAGCAGGGGAAACAATTAACTCAGGATTTAATACAGGTTCCCTTTTAGGATCTCTAAAAATATAAGCATTTAATGCACTTAATACTAGTCCTGCAGCTGCTAATTTCTTCTTTTTAAAAACTAAAGCTGTTGTTGAGAAAAAAAGAGGATATAATATCCAAGGAATCCCTTCTTTGTGAATCATTTTTATCTCCTTATCTAAGTTTTTAAATTTTTCACTGAAGGAAAAAGAAGTTCATTAGTATGGGGTAAAAACAAGGTAGCCATATAATATTCCATATATTTTGGATAAACCGAAAGCTCAATATTTGTCATCATATTAACTACTTTTTCCATTTTTAAAAGAGTTTCTTTGTATAACAAAGCAAGTTTTGCTCCTTCAAGGCTTGTATTTCCTAAAAAGAAAAATTTTTCACGAGGAATATCTGGTAAAAGTCCTATAATAATTGCTTCCTCTAAATCTATATAATTTCCGAAGGTTCCTGCTAAATAAACTCTTTCAATATCTTCAAAAGATAGTCCTATGGATTCTAATAATATTTCACAGCCAGCAAATATAGCCCCCTTTGCTCTAATTACATTTTCTATATCATTTTCAGTAAAAACTATATCTTCACTTGTAGCGGAATTTTCTCTCCAAACCACTACATATTCCCATCCATCTTCACCTTCTCTTAGTCTGGGATGTTTTATATCTTTTATAAATTTGCCTGATTTATCTATAAGCCCTACTCTAAATAAATTAGCTAAAAGGGAAATTATCCCAGAACCACATATACCCTTAGGTGGTTTTTTTTCGATAGTTAAAATCATTGGTTCAAAAGTGATGGGATCAATATTGACAGCTTCAATAGCTCCTGAGACAGCCCTTATCCCATTTTTTATTCCTCCTCCTTCAAAAGCAGGTCCTGCTGAACAGGAAGCACACATTAAAAATTCCCTATTTCCTAATACAATTTCACCATTAGTTCCAAGATCTATAAATAATGTTAAGGGTTCTTCTTCTGCTATACGGGATGCAACAACACCTGCTACAATATCTCCTCCTATATAACTTGCCTTACAAGGTGAAATCTGAATTAAAGTAGTCTCTTTAAAAGGTAATCCTAAATCTTTTGAAAAAATTAAAGGAAATTCAGTAGTTACCGGAACATAGGGATATTCCCTTAAATATTTGGGTTCTAATTCTAAAAACAAATGGCTCATTACACTATTTCCCGCAATGGAAATTAAATTTATATCCTCTAAATTTTTTTGTGCCTCTCTTAACATCTCTTCAATTAAATTTACTATTTTTTCTTTAACCTTAGATGCTAAAATCTTTAAACCATCTTTTCTTTTTGCAAATTCAATTCTACTTATCACATCTTCACCATAGCTTATCTGAGGATTATAATCAGAAGTAGAAGCTAATATCTCTCCAGTATTTAAATTAATAAGTTCAAGCTGTAAAGTTGTAGTTCCTATATCTATAGCAACTCCTAAATTATGAAAAGTTTTATTTCCACTTTCTATATCTACTAAATAATATCTATCCTTTTTTGGATCATAATATAAATTAAAAGTTACTTCAAATTCTTTTTCTCTTAAAATATAGGGCAATTTTTTGAGGATGTTTATATTTATTTCAGGATTTAAAATTTTTTCTCTCTCTAAAGCATATTTTATTCTTGTCCAATCTGAAAAGTTTTCTTCAATAGTAGGAAGAGGGAGTTGGAAATAAAGTTTCTTAAAGGGAGAATCTGGTAATTTTTTAATTTCTTTTAATAAGAAAGCAGGTCTTTTTTTAGGTTTTAGGAAAGTTGTTCTTTTATCTATATAACTTTCTACAGGAATTCTAACTACTAAATTTGAAAGAGGGGAAGTTGCACAGGCTTTGTAGAAATTGTTCTCAATAAGTTCTCCTTTTACTTTACCTTCTTCAACTATAATTTTACATTTATTACAAACCCCCGCCCCTCCACAAGAAGCATTTATATGAATACCATATCGCATTGCTGTTTCTATGATAGTTTCTTCTGGAAGGGCTTCAATTTCTAAGTTATAAGGTAAGAATTTAATTTTAAACATCTTTATTTACCTTTTGAGCTTAAAAAATATCTTTTTATTTATAACTTTTAATTTAAATGTCAATACTTTGATAATAAAGACTTTTAAAAGCTTTAAAAACTGTAATTTCTTGACAATCACCTATTTTTACTTATAATTTTTATCTAAAGAATTCAAATAGGAGGTGAAAAAAGTTTATGTGGAATGTTTTAAAAACTTTTTTCTTTTTAGCTATATTAAGTATCCTTTTTATTGTAGTTGGAAACTTAATTGGAGGGAAAACAGGAGCAACGGTTGCTCTTTTTATGGCTTTAATAATGAATTTCATAGCTTATTTCTTTTCAGATAAAATTGTTCTTGCAACAACTGGAGCTGTAGCCGTAGATCGTAGCCAAGCTCCCGAACTTCATGCCATAGTAGATGAAGTGGCAAGAAAAGCAGAAATCCCTAAACCAAAGGTATATATAATACCTGTTGAAACACCTAATGCTTTTGCTACTGGAAGAAATCCCAAAAATGGTGTAGTTGCGGTAACTTCGGGATTGGTAAAACTTTTAAGTCCTGAAGAATTAAAAGGTGTTATAGCACATGAAATTGCTCATATTAAAAATAGAGATATTTTAATATCTACTATTGCTGCTGTATTAGTAGGAGCTATTACTTATCTTGCTCATATGGCTCAATGGGCTCTTATGTTTGGAGGGATTCATAGAGATGAAGAAGATAGAGGTAATCCCATCGGTCTTATCGCAACTCTTATTGCTATCATCATTGTTCCTATAGCTGCAACCCTTATTCAACTTGCTATAAGTAGAAGCAGAGAATTTTTAGCTGATGAAACAGGAGCTAAGATTATTAAAAATCCGGGAGCCTTAGCAAGGGCTCTTGAAAAATTAGAAAATTGGAATAGAGCTTATCCTTTAGATGTAAACCCTGCTCATGCCCAGATGTATATTGTAAATCCATTATCAGGAAAAAGTTTATTTAAATTATTTTCTACCCATCCTCCTATTGAAGATAGAATTGCAAGACTTATGAAACTTGCTAAAGAAATTTAGGAGATAGGTTTTCTTTGGAACTTCTTTTTTTCATAAAAAAAATTCTACACTATTTAAAACCTTTTTGGAAAAAATTTTTCCTTGCTTTATTTTTTGCTTTTCTTGCCTCTGCATTAACAGGTTTTAGCACCTGGGCTATAAAACCTATTTTTAATTATGTTTTTATAGAAAAACATTATGAATATTTTAAATGGATTCCTTTCTTTCTTATATTAGTTTTTACTTTTATAGGAAGTTTTTCTCTTCTTCAGACTTATTTAATGAAAGAGGTTTCCACAGGAATGGTAAATCTTATTAGGCTTGATCTCTTTAAAAAATGTCTTTCCATTCCCGTAGAATATTTAACTAAATATGGAGAAGGTCAAACTATCTCTAGAGTAATAAATGATACATCGCAAATTGAGCCTATTTTAGGAGATAACTTTCAAACTTTTTTTAAGGAAACTTTAACTGTTTTAACTTTATTAGGAGTTGCTTTTTATCAAAAATGGGATCTAACTCTGGTCGCTTTATTAACTATTCCTATAATCATTTTTGGGGCTAAGGGATTAGGAGTAAAAACAAGAAAGGCAAGAAAACTTGCTCAGAGCGCTACGGGAGAACTTACTCAAAAAATGAATGAAATAACGAGAGGAATAAAGGAAATAAAGATAAGTGGCTCCTATGAAAAATTATCAGACCTTTTTTTAAAGGAATTAAATAAATTTTATAGATGGAGCTTAAAAATTACCAAATATAGAGAAAGTTCTAAAAGTTTAGTAGATATTATGACAGGATTTGGAGGTGCTTTAGTTATAGGTTATGGAGGTTTTTTAATTATAAAGGGCTCTCTTTCTCCCGGAGCTTTCCTTTCCATCTTAACAGCTATCCTTCTTATCTTTAATCCTCTCAGAAAACTTGCAAGGTCTTACACTGGTTTAAAAGAAATTCAAGGTGCCTGGATAAGAATACAAGAAATTTTTGAATTACCCGAAGAAAAGGGAGGAACCTTAAAAGCTTTTGCTCCCTCTAAGGGTTTCCTTTTTAAAGATGTATCCTTTAGATATTCTTCTCAATTGCCACTTGCTTTAGAAAAAATTGATTTATTTATACCTGCTAATAAAATTATAGCTTTAGTTGGACCAAGTGGAGCAGGTAAAACCACCTTAGTTTCTCTTCTTCCAAGATTTTATGATCCCCAAGAAGGAGATATTTATTTAGATAATATATCTTTAAAGGAATTTGATATTCTAAGCTTAAGAAATCTTTTTGGAATGGTTTTACAAGAACCCTTTCTTTTTAATCTTTCAATTTGGGACAATTTAATAATGGTAAAACCTTCTGCTACAAAAGAAGAAATAATAGAGGCTTGTAAATTAGCTATGGCTCATGAATTTATTGAAAAGTTCCCTCAGGGCTACGAAACCATTATTGGAAAAAATGGATTGAGTTTGTCTGGAGGAGAAAAACAGAGATTAGCTTTAGCAAGAGCTTTTCTTAAAAAACCTCCTATAATTATTCTTGATGAAGCTACTAGCCAACTGGATAGTTTAACAGAAATTGCTATTCATCAAGCTTTGGAAAAATTAAAAGATAAACACACTATTATTATTATTGCTCATCGCTTATCAACTGTTAAAAAAGCAGATAAAATTGTTGTCCTTGATAAAGGAAAAGTTGTAGCTGAAGGAACTCACGAAGAATTATTGGAAAAATCTTCTCTTTACCAAGAGCTTTATAAGACCTTTCACAGAGAATAGTTTTTTATAAGAACTCCTTTCAAAGCATTTTTTACTTCTTCAGGCTTGATTTCAAACATACACCTCAAGTCTTTACACTCCTTTTTAAAACAAGGGCTACAGGATAAAGGACTTTTAATAATTTTAAAATCTCCAGCCCAAGGGCCTGTTCTGTCTGGAGAGGTTGGTCCAAATAAAGCTATGACAGGCTTTTTTAATGCTGAGGCTATATGCATAGGACCTGTATCAACACTTACTAAGGCATTTGAATCTTTTATTAGGGTTACTAGTTCTTTTAAAGAAAGTTTACCAACTAAAGAATAAATATAAGGATATTTCTTTTCCATATCTTCTGCCCATATTTTAAGTTCTGTCTCTAACAAGCTCCCTGTAATGAATATATCAAATTTTTTAGCTAAATCTTTACAAAGCTCTATAAGTCTTTCCCAATTTGAAAAAGGCCACCATTTAGTTTCCCAACGAGCAGAAGGAACAAAAACTATATAGGGTCTTTGGATAAATTTAAGGTTTTTATTTAATATTTCAGAAGAAAAAATTGGCTCTGGGATTTCTTCAAAATAGTTCAACTCCTTTGCTTTTCCTAAAATTTCAATTACTTTTTTGGTAAGAAGAATGTATCTTTTAACTGCATGTAAATTTTTATCATAAGGAGGTAGTTTAAGGTTATAAAAAATGGGACTCCCTTCTCTATGATTTGCAAATCCAATTTTATACTTAGCTTTGCTTAATCCTATAATAATTCCACTTTTTAAAAGCCCTTGATAATCTATAACTGCATCATACTCTTCTGATCTTAAATCTTTTAAAAATTTTTTAAAGTTTTTAAGAGAGAAAAAAGTATTATTTGAAAAAACTAAAATTTTATTAATATAAGGATGCTTTTCTAAGATTTCAGCATTTCTTTTATCTACAACCCAATCAATCTTAGATTTTGGGAAAACTTTTTTTAATAAACTTAAAGAAGGTAAAGTCTGAACTACATCTCCTAAAGCTGAAAGCTTTACTATTAAAATTTTCACTTTTTCTTAAAACAATCCTTTATGATAAATTCAGCAGCTTCTTTAAGATCTTTTGCTACAAAATAGGGAGTAATTCCCTTTTGGGGAGCTACATATTTAAGTTCTCCTTTTCCATATCCTGTTAAAACAAGGATTCCTTTTATTCCGGCATTTTTTGCTGTTTCTATATCTATAATTTTATCTCCTATTAAATAAGACTTTTCAAGGTCTATAGAGTATTTTTTTAGAGCTTGTAATATAAGACCAGGTTTAGGTTTTCTGCAAGAACAATTTTCCTCTGGATGATGAAAACAAATAAAAAAATCATCTATAGAAACACCTTTTTTCTTAAGTCTTTTTTGTAAGAGTTCGTTTGTCTCAAAAACTAACTCTTTTGGAAAATAACCTCTTGCAGGTCCACTTTGATTACTAACCACAATTAACTTAAATCCATAATTTTTAAGAAGTTTTAAAGCCTCTGCTACTCCTGGCAGAATCTTTAAACGAGAAAGGTGATTAATATAACCCACTTCTTCATTAATAGTTCCGTCTCTATCTAAAAATATTGCAAAATCTTTCATAAATTTACTTATACAATGTGAAATTTATATTCCCAAATAGGAAACTCTTTATTTGGTTTTAAAATAACAGTAAAGTTATATTTTTTTTCAAGACCCTCTAAATATTGAATTTCTTCTCCTATTATCTCAGAAAGCTCAGGATTTATCTCTATTTCAACTTTTTTATTTTTAACCTGGGGACCCATTTTCATAATTTTTCTAAGTATTTCATAATAAATAGTTCTTTTGCTTTTTATTTTTCCTTCGCCAGAACAATAGGGGCAAGTTTCGTAAAATATTTGATAAAGGGATTCTCTTTTTCTCTCTCTTGTCATTTGAAGTATCCCAAAAGAAGAAATAGGTAAAATACTGTGTTTAGCTTTATCTTTTTTTAAAACTTCTTTCAGTGTTTGTAAAACCAAATCTTGATGCTCAGGATTTTCCATATCTATAAAGTCAATAATAATAAGTCCTCCTATGTTTCTGAGCCTTAATTGATAGGCAATTTCCTCAGCAGCCTCTAAATTTATTTTAAAAACTGTTTCCTCAAGTTCTTTTGTTCCTGTATATCTTCCTGTATTAACATCAATAGCAGTAAAAGCTTCACAAGGTTCAATTACAATAAAACCACCTGATTTTAACCATACCTTTCGGGAGAGTATTTTTTTAATATCTATTTGTATTCCATGCGCTGTAAAAATATCTTCATGTCCTTCATAAAGTTCCACATAAGGAACCAGATGAGGAAAAAACTTCTCTAAAAAATTTTTAATTTTTGCATAAAATTCTTTATTATCTACTATTATGGCCGAAATTTGTTTATTAAAAAGATCTCTTATTGCTCTTAAAGCAATATTTAATTCTTCATAAATAAGAGCTGGAGCTTTTACTTTTTCTGCCTTCTCTTTTATTTCCTGCCAAAAATTTAATAAAAATTCCATTTCAATTTTTAAATCTTCTTCAGAAGCTTCAACTGCAGCAGTTCTTATAATCCAGCCAGTATTGAGAGGTCTTATATTATCCAATATTTCTTTTAATCTTTTGCGATCCTTTTCATTATTAATTTTCCTTGAAATACCTATATAGTTCATATAGGGAAGATAAACTAAGTAGTGCCCAGGTAAGGTAAGATTAGTTGAAACCCTTGCTCCTTTGTTTCCTATAGGCTCTTTTATTACTTGAACCAAAATCTCTTGTCCTTCTTTAAGAATTTCATGTAAGTGAGTAATCATTATGCCTTCTTTATCCCAATCTACTTCACCTGGAGGCATAATATCGTCACCAAAAAGAAAGGCAGTTCTTGATAAACCAAGTTCTAAAAATGCTGAATTAATACCTGGAACAACTCTTACAACCTTAGCCTTGTATATATTTCCTACTAATCCTTTTTCAGAAGGTCTTTCCACATAAAATTCTACCAATTGATTATTTTCTATAAGACCAACTCTTGTCTCAAAAGGTGTATAACTTATAAGTAGTTTTTCCATTTTAAATTTTTAGTTCCCTTATAAACGCCCTTATTATTTTTTCTAATCTTTTTTCTGTTTTTTTAGATTGTTCTACCACTTCAGAAAAGAGAATAGGTTTGAAATTGTCAGGGTCGTTAACATTAGAAATAACTGAAATTCCCAAAACTTTAAGTCCTGCATGAACAGCCACTATTACTTCAGGAACTGTAGACATTCCAACTGCATCTGCTCCTATCATACGTAAAAATCTTGTTTCAGCAGGCGTTTCTAAACTTGGACCAGGAACTGCTACATAAACTCCCTCCTTTACTTGCTCATTAAGTTTTTGAGAAACCTTTTTAAATAATTCCTTTAAATCAAAATCATAAGCACATGACATATCAGGAAATCTTGGTCCCCAAGCTTCATTATTTATTCCTCTAAGAGGATTATCTGGAATTAAATTTATATGGTCCTTTATAACCATTATATCACCAGCTTTAAAACTTAAATTTAATCCTCCTGCAGCATTGGAAACTATGTAAATTTTTGGTTTAAAAAGAGTAAGTACTCTTAAAGGAAAAGTTAATTCTTTGGCAGAATAACCTTCATAATAGTGAAATCTTCCTTGCAAAATAGCTACCTTTTTATCTTCTAAATAACTAAAAATAAGTTCACCTTTATGGGTTTCTACTGTAGAAATAGGAAAATTTGGAATTTCTTTATAAGGAATTGATTTTACTTTTTCCGTCTTTTCTCCGAGAGAAGAAAGACCAGTTCCTAAAGTAATGATTATATCAGGAATAAAAGGGGCATTTTCTTTTAAAAATTGATAGGTCTCTTCGACTTTTTTAAAGTATTGGACCTCCTCTTTCATCTGTTAAACTTTCCTCACCATCAAATTTTGTAGTAAATTTTGGTCTTCCGAGCTCATCAAATTCTAAAACCTTTACTCTTATTTTTTCTCCAATACTATAAGCTGATTTTAAATCTCTGGGAGGATTTTCCATTTTAGAAATATGCAAAAGCCCTATTTTACCAGGAAATACCTCAACAAAAAGTCCGTAAGGTTCTATTCTTGTTATCCTTCCTTCATAAATTTTACCTATCTCAATTTCAGCAATTATAGTCTCTATTTCTTTTTTAGCTGCTTCTATATCTTCTTTTGTTTTTCCAGTAATAGAAATCTTTCCTCCATCATGAACCCATATCACAGTGTTAGTTTTTTCTCTTATTTCTTTTACAGTTTTTCCTCCTGGACCTATAATTAGAAATGCCTTGTCTTCTGGAACAGTAATAATTTCAATCTTAGGAGCATAAGGTGAAAGTTCTTTTCGAGGCTCTGGAATAGCTAAATACATTTTTTCCAAAATAAACAAACGGGCTTTTTTAGCTTTTAGTAATGCTTCTTCCATAATTTCTTTTTTTAAACCTTTTATTTTTATATCCATTTGAATACTTGTAATTCCTTCTTTTGTCCCTGCGATTTTAAAATCCATATCTCCCAGTTGATCCTCTTCTCCTAAGATGTCTGTTAAGATAATATGTTTATCGCCTTCCATAACAAGTCCCGTTGCAATTCCAGCTACGTGTTTACTTATAGGGACTCCTGCATCAAAAAGAGCAAGAGAACCTGCACACACAGTTGCCATAGAAGATGAACCATTAGATTCAAGAACATTAGCAACAATTCTAATAATATAAGGAAAAGCATCTTCTGGCGGAATAAAAGGCTCAAGTGCTCTTTCAGCTAAAGCCCCATGTCCTATTTCCCTTCTTCTTGGTGGTCCCCATGGTTTAGGTTCTCCTGTTGAGAAAGGTGGAAAATTATAATGGAGCATAAATCTTTTAGGAGTCCCCCCTTCATAAATACTTTCAATCATTTGTGCTTCTTCAGGAGAACCTAAAGTAACAGTAGCAAATACTTGAGTTTGCCCTCTAGTAAAAATGGCACTTCCATGAGGTCTTTCAAAGGGATGAATTTTTATCTCTATTGGTCTTATCTCATCAGGAGTTCTCCCATCAATTCTTTTTCCTTCTTCAAAAAGTTTTTTTCTTAAAATTTTACTAACTAATTTTTTATAAAAATAACTAAGAGCTATTTTATTAACCTCTTGATTTTCTAAACTTGAAATAAACTCTTCTAAAATTTTATTAAGCGCTTCTTTTCTCATTTTCTTATCTTGAATTTCTAAAGCTTTTATTATTTTGTCATAACAAAATTCATTTAACGCATTTATTAATTCATCTGATAAATTAAGAGCCTCTATTTCTTTTTTTGGCACACCTATTTGATTTCTTAAGTTTTCCTGAGCTTCTATTAAGGCTTGACATTTTTCTAAAGCTAAATAAAGGGCATCTATAATAATCTTTTCTTCAACCTCTTTTCCTCCTCCTTCAACCATAATAATTGCATCTTTAGAACAGGCTACCACTAAATCTAAATCTGCCTTTTGTCTTTCTTCATAGGTAGGATTTATTAAAAACTCTCCATCTACTCTTGCAATCCTTACACCTGCCAAAGGACCTTCAAAAGGGATTCTAGAAATATGTAATGCTATAGAAGCTCCTATAATGGAAAGAACATCAGGATCAAATTTATCATCAGCAGATAGAGTTAAAGCTGTTACTACTACATCATAAAAAAAACCTTCAGGGAAAAGAGGTCTTATAGAACGATCAATTAGACGAGAAACTAAAACTTCTCTATCAGTTGGTTTTCCCTCTCTTTTTATAAATCCTCCTGGAATTTTCCCCCATGCAGAAGATTGTTCTCTATAATCAACAGAGAGAGGAACAAAATCTACCCCTTCAACTAAACTTTCTCCCATTACTGCAGTAACTAAAACTGCGGTATCTCCTTGTTTAACAATTACTGCCCCATCAGAAAAATTGGCGTATTCACCTGTTTCAATAATAATCGGTGCTGAAGAATCAATATCAACTTCTAACCTTCCCATAAACCTAATTCCTCCTCGAAATTTTTGAAATTTGGTTTTTAAAGTTTAGAATATAACCTAAATTTTTCAAGATAAAATTACTTACCTACTTTGCTCACCAATTTAAAAAGTTTTAAAAATTGTTTAGCATAATAGTAAAAATTTTTTAAAAGTGTATTATAATAAAAATTAAAATCAGCTTAAATAAGGGGTTCAAAATGGAAAAACTTTTAGAAATTAAAGATCTTTGGGTAGAAGTTGAAGGTAAAGAAATTCTTAAAGGAATTAATTTGACCCTTCCTATAGGACAAACTCATATAATATTTGGAAGAAATGGTTCAGGTAAAACTTCACTTCTTATGACCATTATGGGATTCCCTGCATATAAAATTAAACATGGAAGAATTTATTTTAAAGGCGAAGATATAACAGAGCTTCCTCCTTATGAAAGGGCAAAAAGGGGTATAGGGATAATGTTTCAAAGACCACCTACATTAAAAGGAGTAAAGCTAAGGGATATTTTAAAACTTTGTGCTAAAGAAAATAAAGTAAAGATTGAAGAATTAGCACAAACTTTTCAATTTGAAAATTTCCTTGATAGAGAAGTAAATAAAGGGTTTTCCGGAGGAGAACTTAAAAAAAGTGAACTTCTTCAACTTTTAATACAAGATCCTGATTTAGCCTTACTTGATGAACCAGAATCAGGAGTTGATGTAGAGAATATACAATTAATTGGAAACATGATTAAAAGACTTTTACAAAAAGATATTCCTCATAAACCAAGAAATAAAAGTGGTTTAATAATTACTCATACAGGGTTTATTCTTCAATATGTGGCTGCTGATCTTGGATATGTAATTATGGATGGGGAAATTTATTGTCAAGGAAATCCTGTAGAAATATTTGAGGGTATCCAAAAATATGGATATGAAGAATGTAAAAAATGCTTAAAAAGAATTAAACTGATTTAAGTTTAAATCTTTGGAGGATTTATGGAAGAAAAGATAGTAGATTTAAAAGAATTTAAATCAGCTAAAGAAGCACCTAAACCAAAAGACCTTGCTGAACTTGATGAAGAAGAAAAAGAACGTCTTAACCTTCTTGGTTTAGATGAGGGACTAAAAAGAGAAGGAGAGTATGTTCAAATAGATGCAGTACCTCTTCTTTGTAGAAAAAGAATAGAAGGTTTAGAAATTTTACCTATCACTAAAGCTTTAAAAAATTACCACTGGATTGGAGATTATTACTGGAAAGCCGTTTCCCCTGAAAAAGATCAATTTACAAAAGCTGTGGCTGAAGATTTAGATGATGGCTATTTTATAAGAGTTTTACCTAATCATAAATTAGTATATCCTGTTCAAACCTGCCTTTATATAAGAACTGAAAATATAGCTCAAAAAGTTCATAATATCGTAATTGTAGAAGAAGGAGCAGAACTTAATTTAATTACCTCTTGTTCAGTTCATCCTCATATAGGCTCAGCACTTCATATAGGTATATCTGAATTTTATGTTAAAAAAGGAGGCAAATTAACTTTTACTATGCTTCATATATGGGGAGAAAAAACAAATGTAAGACCAAGAACAGGTATTATCGTAGAAGAAGGGGGGACTTATATCTCTACTTATGTTAGTCTTTTTCCTGTAAAGAATATTCAGATGGCTCCTGTCTGCCGTTTAATAGGAAAGGATGCAAAGGCTTCTTTTATTTCCATAATTGCAAATCATCCTGGTTCTTATGTAGATATAGGTGGAGAAGTTCATTTAGAAGCAGAAAACTCAAGAACAGAAATAATTTCTCGTAATGTAGTCTATGGAGGTGAAAATATTGCTCGAGGTAAAATTATAGCTAAAACTTCAAAAGTAAAAGGGCATCTTGAGTGTCAAGGGCTTATGTTATCTGATGAGGGAATTATGAGAGCTATCCCTGAATTAGACAGTTATTTTTACGATGTAGAATTAACTCATGAAGCTGCAGTAGGTAAGATAGCTCAAGAAGAGGTAGAATACCTTATGGCAAGAGGATTAAGTGAAGAGGAAGCAATTTCCCTTATTGTAAAAGGATTTTTAACTATTAAAATAGAAGGAATACCGCCTTCTTTACAATCTCAAATTGATAAAACTTTAGAACTTGCAAAATTGGGATTTTAAACATTAAAAAATGTCGATTAAAGTTCATTTAAAATCCCTTAAACCCTACCCTTCTGGAAAAACTGTTGAGGAGCTAAAAAAAGAACTATGTATTTCCGGGAAAATATATAAAATGAATTCTAATGAAAACCCATTAGGTCCCTCTCCCAAAGTATTAGATGTACTTAAGGGTTCTCTTTCTCAAATTAATTACTATCCTGAGGCAAGCTATAGAAAACTCAAAGAAGCTTTGGCAGAGAAATGGGATGTTTTGCCTGAACAAATTATACTAGGAAATGGATCAAATGAAATAATTGATTTTCTTTTTAAAGCTTTAATAGAGTTTAATGAAGAAATAATTATAAGTAAGCCATGCTTTTTAATGTATGAAAAATTTGCACAAATATATGGAGTTAAAATAAAAACTATAGCTTTAACTGAAAAATTAACACACAATTTTGATGAAATTTTTAAAAGTATTACGGAAAAAACAAAAATTATATTTTTAGATCATCCCCACAACCCCTCTGGAAGTGTTTTAAATAGGGAATCTTGGAAAAATTTTTTAGAAAAAATTCCCTCTCATGTATTGATAGTAATAGATGAAGCTTACGGAGATTTTATAGAAGACTCTTCTGTACCTTTGGGAATAGAATTTTTAAAGGATGGTTATAAGGTTTTAATTCTTAGAACTTTTTCTAAAGCCTTTGGACTTGCTGGATTAAGACTTGGTTATGGAATAACCTTTTTAGAACTTTCTAAAGTGCTTGATTTGGTAAGACAACCTTTTAATATAAATGTTTTAGCTTATAAAGCTGGATTAGCAGCTCTTGAAGATAAAGAATATATAGAAAAAAGTATAAATTTGGTAAAAGAAGGAAGAAAATATTTAACAGAAAAGTTAACAAATCTTGGATTTAAGGTCTATCCTTCTCAGGCTAATTTTATTATGGTTGATTTTGGAGAAAAGGCAGACTTTTTATATGAGCAATTTCTTAAACGGGGATTTTTATTAAGACCTTTAAAAGCTTATGGATTTCCTAATGCTTTGAGAATTTCTATAGGTTTACCAGAAGAAAATGAAGCTTTTATTAAAAATTTAAAAGATTTATTAAACCTTTTGCCTTGACAAAAAATTTTTAGCAAGTAAGTTTAATTTTATTTAATTTTAATAATGAAAAACAAAATGGAAAAGTTTATTATGGGTATAATTCTTATAATACTTTTTATAGGTAGTTTAATTATTTTTAATGGTTATAGTAAGGATGTTTACTCTAATCCAGCAGAAGAAAAACCAAAGGATTTTAAATGTTTAAAATGCCACAAAGGTTCCAAAAGTCTTGAAAATATGATAACAGAAAAAAACATTACTTCTGCAGAAGATCTTAGAGTTTTAATAAGAAAAGGTCCTAAATCTGGACTTCATATAACTGTTCCAGAGGAAGATTTGGAAAAGGCTATTCAATATTTAGATCTTAAATAGTTTAATTAATTTATAATTTTTCATGTCTTCAAAAAAGAAAAAAAAGTCCCTCAATGATTTAGAAGAAAAAATTCTTTCTCTTTTAAGGAAGCAAAAAAGCTTTCTTTTTCTTAGAGATATTTATCATTTTTTGCATGTGCCTTCTGAAAAAAGAAAAGAAATAAGAATTGCTATTAAAAATCTGCTTGAGAGCAGGAAAATAATCCAATTAAAAGGAAGAAAATATGGTCTTTCGGAAACCTTTCCTATTTATCAAGGAAAACTAAGAGTACATCCTGATGGTTTTGGGTTTGTGGAAACTGAAGATGGAAGAACAATTTTTATTCCTCCGAGAAAAATTAAAAATGCCTTAAATGGTGATATAGTTCTTACAAGGATTGAAAGAGTTACTTCTAAGGGACCTGAAGGAAATATTGTTAAAGTTATAGAAAGAAAAAGAAAAAATATTGTTGGATATTTAGTTAAAAGAGGAAAACATTTTTTTGTTGAACCAGAGGATCCAAGGTTTCCTTTTGAAATTTATATTCCTAAAAAGAGGCTTAAAGAAGCTAAAAAAAACCATTTGGTAGTTACAAAAATTATTCAAAATACTTCAGAGTTTGGACTTCCTGTTGGAGAAATAATTAAAGATCTCGGAGATCCTCAAGAATTAGAAACTCATACCTGGGCTGTAATTTATGCTTATGACCTTCCCCATTATTGGAGCCAAAAAGTTCAAAAGGAACTTATAAGAATACCAGATGAAGTAAAATTTGAAGATAAAAAAGAAAGGGTAGATCTTACAAAAATTCCTTTTGTTACCATAGACGGAGAAAACGCAAGAGATTTTGATGATGCAGTTTGTGTAAAGAAAACTAAAAAGGGTTACAAACTTTGGGTAGCTATAGCTGATGTAGCTCATTATGTTTTAAAAAACACTTTTTTAGACAGAGAAGCCTATTTAAGGGGAACAAGTGTTTATTTCCCTAATATGGTTGTCCCTATGTTTCCAGAAAAACTTTCTAATTATCTTTGTAGTTTAAACCCAAAAGTTGAACGTCTTGCTATGGTTGTAGAAATAGATTTTACCAAAGATGGAGAAATTATTAAGCAAAATTTTTATGAAGCTGTTATAAAATCCCATGCCCGTTTAACTTATACAGAAGTAAAAAAAATGATAGTGGATAAAGATAAAAGGGTTATTCAAAAATATGAAGCTCTATATCCTATGTTAGAGGTTGCAGCTGAACTTTCTTTTATTTTGAGAGAAAAAAGACTTAAAAGAGGAGGTCTTGATTTTGACCTTCCTGAACCAGAAGTAATTATAAATATGAAAGGAGAAGTGGAAAATATTGTAAAAAGAGAAAGAAATTTAGCTCATATGCTTATAGAAGATTTTATGATAACTGCTAATGAAGCTGTAGCAGAGTATTTAACTAAAAGGGGATATCCTTTTCTTTATAGAATTCATGAAAAGCCAGATCCAAATAAATTTAAACAACTTTCTGAAATATTTTTAGCTTATGGAATAGATATTAATCATCCAGAAGAACTAACTCCTCATTTTTTTCAGGAGCTTATTTTAAAGTGTAGTGGAAAACCTTATGCCTATTTATTTAATTCTCTTCTTTTAAGATCTCTTAAACAAGCAAGGTATTCTCCAGAAAATGTAGGACACTTTGGTCTTGCCTCTACCTGTTATTGTCATTTTACCTCCCCCATAAGAAGGTATCCTGATTTAGTTGTTCACAGAACTCTTAAAAGAACTTTGAGAAATAAAAAACCTCCTTATAAAGAGGAGGAATTAGAAATAATGGGTAAATTTTTATCTGAAAGAGAAAGAATAGCAGAGGAAGCTGAAAGAGATATATTGAAAAGATTCCAGGCTTTCTTTATGAAAGACAAAATAGGAGAAGTCTTTCACGGAATTATTACAGGAATTACTGCTTTTGGTTTTTTTGTAGATTTGGAAGAATATCTGGTAAATGGGATAATAAAATTAATTGACATAAAAGATGATTATTATAGTCTTGATGAAAAAGGAATAGCTCTTATAGGAAAAAATACAGGAAAAATTTTTCAATTAGGACAAAAAGTTAAAGTTAAGGTTAAAGAAGTTGATTTGAAAAGATTTTATATCAATTTTGAATTAATAGATTAAAAATTTTAAGAGGGTAAACTTTTACCAAGAGTTGTTAGGGCTAAATTAAGATGAAGAACCCCTTTTTGTGCTTGAATTTTATCAGCAAGTTCTTTTATCTCGTTTGCCTTTCCTTTTACCATAATTGCCTCTAAGCATCTCTCATGATCTACATGAATATGCTGAGTAGTAATAATTTTATTATAGTGCTCATGCTGAATTTCAATCAATTTATCAGTAAGTTCCCGCTTGTGATGATCATATAGATAAGTTATTATCCCTACAACTTCCTCTTTTGATTCTTTCCATTCTTCCTCCACTAACTTTTGCCTTATTAAATCTCTAATTGCCTCTGAACGATTAGCATAGTGTTTTCTTTCTATATATTCATCAAAAGCTTTTAAAAGCTCTTCAGGTATGGAAATACCAAAACGTGCTAATTTTTCCATTTCAATATCCTCCTTTTGTGCTACTTTTTATTTTAAAAATTTAAAATTTAGGTTATTAAATTAACATAAATATTAATTTTGTAAAGTCTCTGATTAATGATATTAAGATTACTTTTTGTTACTTAAGACTCAGTTTAAAAACTCTTGAAATCTTTTAGTTATATGATAGCTTTTTAAAACTTAGCTATTGATAAAAGGAGGCTAAAAGTGAAAGAATATAATGTAGCCATAGTTGGAGCAACAGGGGCAGTTGGTAGAATGATGCTTACTGTTTTAGAAGAAAGAAACTTTCCTGTTAAAAATTTAAGACTTTTTGCTTCTCCTAAATCAAAAGGTTTAAAACTTTCCTTTAAAGGGGAGGAAATTGAAGTAGAAGTATTAGAAGAAACTAAAAGTTTTAAAGGATTAGATATAGCTTTATTTTCTGCCGGAGCTCAAAGAAGCTTAGATTATGCACCTCTTTTTGCAAAAGATGGTGTTATAGTTATTGATAATTCAAGTGCTTGGAGAATGGATCCTGAAGTTCCTTTAGTTGTTCCAGAAGTAAATCCCCATGCAGTTAAAGAATACAAAAATAAAGGAATTATTGCTAATCCCAATTGTTCCACTATTCAAATGGTAGTTGCTTTAAAACCTCTACATGACTACGGAAAAATTAAAAGGGTTGTAGTTAGTACTTATCAGTCAGTTTCAGGAGCAGGACAAAAAGCTATAAATGAATTAGAAGCTCAAGTAAAAGCTTGGTGTGAAGGAACCTTAATACCGCCTCCTAAATATATTCCTCAAATTATAGCTTTTAATTGTGTCCCCCATATAGATATATTTCTTCCCAACGGATATACTAAGGAAGAAATGAAAATGATTGAAGAAACCAAAAAAATTATGGAAGATCCCAATATGAGAATCACTGCAACCACTGTAAGGGTTCCAGTTTTTTATGGACATGCTGAATCTGTAAATGTGGAAACAGAAAGAAAAATTACCGCACAAAAAGCAAAAGAACTTCTTGAAAAAGCTCCCGGAGTGATAGTATTTGATAATCCTAGCGAAAAACTTTATCCCCTTCAAATTGAAGTTGCTGGAAGAGACGAAGTTTTTGTAGGAAGAATAAGAGAAGATTTTTCTATAGAAAATGGACTTAATCTTTGGGTAGTTGCTGATAATCTTAGAAAGGGGGCTGCAACTAATGCAGTCCAAATTGCAGAAGTTTTAATTCAAAATTATCTATAAAGTTTACTTAATTAATGGAAATTTTTATTGAAGAATCTGCTCTCCCTTTTCAATTAACTAAAAATATCCTTAAAAATTATTCTGCAAAAATAATAACCTCTTATGAAAATTTTAAATGGGAAGAAAAACCCTTTTATGAACTTATTTCCTTAGGTAAAAAAAGACTTTTTCTAATTAATTATAAAGGTAATTTTTTTAGAGATTGTCCAGGAACCAAAATTTATTTTTGTTGTGGATATAAGATTTTTCACTTCGGAGAAGGTTGTCCCTTAGATTGTAGTTATTGTATATTACAAGCTTATTTAAATAGACCAGGGCTTAAAATTTGGGCAAATTTAATAGAGAACGGATTACCAGAATTGGAAAAAGTTTTAGATGAACATAAAAAACAAAAAGAGGTTTTAAGAATTGGAACAGGAGAATTTGCTGATAGCATGGCTTTAGAATCTATTGGTAATGTTTCTGAAATTTTGATAAACTTTTGGAAAGAAAAAGATCCTTTAGCTGTGCTTGAACTAAAGACTAAAATAGCTATTTCAGAAAATTATTTTTCTAAATTTAAACCAGATCCAAGGATTATTTTTGCTTGGTCTGTAAATACGGAAAAAATTATAAAGGAAGAAGAAAAAGGAACAGCAACTTTAGAAAAAAGACTTGAAAGTGCTAAAAAAGCCATTGACTCTGGATTTACAGTAGCCTTTCATTTTGATCCTATTGTTTTTTATGAAGACGCAGAAAAAGAGTATCCTCAAGTTTTAGAAAGAATTTTAAATTATATACCTCCTGAAAAAATAGCCTGGATCAGCCTTGGAACCTTAAGATACTCTAAGGAATTAAAATTTATAGCAGAAAAAAGGTTTCCTAAAACCAAAATCTATTCACAAGAATTTATAGAAGGTTTAGATGGAAAAAAACGTTATTTCGTAGACTTAAGAAAAAAACTTTATACTTCTTTTAAAAAGTTGATTAATGAAGTAAAGGGTTTAGTAACTTTCTATTTTTGTATGGAAGGAGAAAGGATTTGGGAAGAAATCCTAAACAAACGTATAAATTCTTCTTTTGAAGTAAAACTTCTTCTTGATAATGTTGCTTTAAAACTCTGTTATGATAAAACAATTAAATAGGAGGTTAAATGAGAATTGATGGAAGAAAACCTGATGAATTAAGACCTGTAAATTTTGTAATTGATTTTTTAAAAAATCCTTTAAGCTCGGTACTTGTTGAGTTTGGAAATACTAAGATTTTATGTACAATAACTTTAGATGAAAAGGTACCACCCTTTTTAAAAGGAACTGGAACAGGTTGGATTACTGCAGAATATGCTTTTATTCCTGGTGCAACTATAGAAAGAACACCTCGGGAAACTATGGGTAGAAAAGGAAGATCTATGGAGATTCAAAGACTCATAGGACGAGCTTTAAGAGGTGTGGTAGATTTAACTAAAATTGGAGAAAGAACCTTGTGGGTAGATTGTGAAGTTTTAAATGCAGATGGAGGAACAAGAAGTGCCTCTGTAACAGGAGCTTTCGTAGCTTTAAAACTTGCTATAAAAAGACTTTTAGAAAGGGAAATAATAAAAGACGATCCAATTTTAGATTATTTAGCAGGAATAAGTGTAGGGAAAATAAGTGATCAGTATTATCTAGATCTTAATTTCGAAGAAGACTTAATTGCAGAGGTAGATGCTAACTTTTTTATGACTCAATCCGGTAAAATTGTTGAAATACAAGCGACAGCTGAAAAAATGCCTTTTTCCTGGGAAAATCTCACAATTATGAAAGATCTTGCTTTTAAAGGTATTTCTGAATTAATTAAAAAACAAAGAAAGGTATTGGGAGAATGAAAAAACAAGTATTACTTATAGCCACTTCTAATATGGGAAAAGCTAAAGAAATAAGTGAAACTTTAAAAAATTTTAATTTTGAAATAAAAACTCTAAAAGATTTCTCCAATATAGTTCCTCCTCAAGAAATTGGCAAAACTTTTTTTGAAAATGCTTATCTTAAAGCTAAATATTATGCGGAAAAAACTGGCTTTTTATCATTAGCAGATGATTCTGGATTGGAGGTAGATATTTTAAATGGAGCACCAGGAATTTATTCCTCCCGATTTGCAGGAGAAAATGCTACTGATGAAGAAAATAATAAAAAACTTTTAGAACTTCTCAAAGACATACCTCTTGAAAAAAGAAAAGCTCGCTTTGTTTGTGTTATAGTAGTTTATCATCCAAGTGGAAAATATATAAAAAGTGAAGGTGTTTGGGAAGGACTTATAGGATTTGAAATGCGAGGTTCCCACGGGTTTGGATACGATCCTATTTTTTTAGTTTCTGAGTCCAATTATAAAAAAACAGCAGCCGAACTTCCAATTGAGGAAAAAAATAAACTTAGTCACAGAGGCAAAGCCTTAGCAAAACTTAAGATTTTTTTAGCTGAATTTTTAAAATCTATAAACTAATAAAAGTTATGAAAAGTTTATTTTATACCCTCAAAAATTTACTTAACACTGAATTAATATCTCCACCAATTTTTAAAGATATTTTTGTTTTAGGTGTTTTTTCTCACAAATTGCCCTACCCTTTTAATTTCAATTCTTTAAATGTTTTAAATTCTTTTAAATTCTTTTTTCCCAAACAAATTCACAGTACTAAAATAATTAAATTAGAAGAAAGTTTATTTTCTAAAACTTCTATATCCCTTTTTAAAATTGAAGGAGATGCTGTATATACATTTAGCAAAAATATTTTTATAGGTATAAGAACAGCAGATTGTGTCCCTATTCTAATAACTAGTAAATATGCTGATTTTGTAGCTTCTGTCCATGCAGGATGGAAAGGATCTATAAATAGAATTTTATTTAAATTTTTACAAAAAATTATAGACTTAGACATTAAACCTGAGAATATATTAATTGCTATAGGACCTCATATTAAGGTTTGCTGTTATGAAATAGGAGAAGAGGTAATTGAAATAATAAGGAGAAATTTTGAAAATCCAGAAAGATTTATCCTTTTTAAAAACAAAAAAACTTTTCTTAATTTAGAAAAACTAAATTACTATCAAGCTTTAGAATGTTCTGTTCCTAAAGGTAACATCTGGATTTCAAAAGATTGTACTTATTGTTTAAAAGATAAATACTGGTCTCAAAGATTTCATAAAGAAAGGAGAAGTTTCCAAATTGCATTAATAGGAAAATTAAAATGATTTTTCAACTTTACACCCTTTTATATTATTTAGCTAACGGAATATTTTTACCTAAGGAATATTTTAAAAGACCTTTGCATTTAAGAAAAAAATGGCTTAAGGAAAAATTAGCTTTTTTTACTAAAACAGATTTTATTTCACAAAGAAAGGTTATTTGGATACATGCTGTTTCTGTAGGAGAAGTAATTGCTATTTCAAGTTTAATAAAAAGTTTAGCTAAGGAGTATGATGTCCTGCTCAGTACTATTACTGATACGGGGAATCAAGTAGCTTCTCGAAAATTTAAAGACCTTCCAGTTAAAATCATTTATCTTCCTTTAGATTGTCCTTTTACTATAAAAAAAACCCTAGAAATTTTTAATCCTTCTGCTTTACTTATTGCAGAAACTGAAATATGGCCCAATTTGATTTTAACATCCTCAAAAAAAATTCCTGTTTTTTTAATAAATGCAAGAATTAGTGATAAATCCTTTAAAAGGTATAAAAAAATAAAATTTTTCTTAAAACCAATTTTAAGAAGCTTTTCTTTAATAGCTGTTCAAGATGAAAAATACAAGGAAAGTTTTAAAGATTTAGGAGCTCCTGAAGATAAAATTATAGTTACTGGAAACACTAAATTTGATATAGAAATACCTTATGTTTCCTTTTTATGGGAAAATTTAATTCCTCGTCCTATTATTGTAGCTGGAAGCACCCATTTTCCAGAAGAAAAATTGATTACGGAAACATTTTTAAAAATTCCAATTCTCTCTTCTCTTTTTATTGTTCCAAGACATCCAGAAAGATATAATGAAGTAGAAAAAACTATAAATTCTATAATTGATGAAAAAAGTGGAGTGGGTTTTTATAAATTTAGTGAACTTTCTTCAGATATAAAAGGTTTTTCAAAACTTATCATTTTAGTAGACCAAATGGGAATTTTGGGTTCCCTTTATAGAATAGCTGATATTGCTATAATTGGAGGAAGTTTTATTCCTCATGGAGGTCAAAATCCTTTGGAAGCTATTTATTGGGAAAAACCTGTAATTTTTGGACCCTCTATGGAAAATTTTCCTTTTATTAAGGATTTTCTGGAGAAGGGTAGTTGTTTACAGGTAAAAGAAGAAGAATTAAAGGATATATTGGAAGATTTACTTAAAAATCCGGATAAAAGAGCTGAATTAGGTAAAAAGGCTTATCAAATCCTTAAACAAAAAACCGGAGCTACAGAAAAAATTTTAAATTTGCTTAAAACATATTTAGAGTAGAAACTTCTTAATATTGCAAAATTAAAATCAGGTCTTAAAATTAGTAAATAGTACTATTTTGGAGGAGTGCCCGAGTGGACGAAGGGGTGCGACTGGAAATCGCATGTACGGGCAAAAACCCGTACCGCGGGTTCGAATCCCGCCTCCTCCGCCATAAATATTGTTAATTCTTAATGTCTAATATAGCTCTAAAAGTTGAAAATATCGTAAAAAAATACCCCTCTATTCTTGCTTTAAAAGGAGTCTCTTTCGAAATAAAAGAAAAAGAGTTATTTGCTCTTTTAGGACCTAATGGTGCTGGAAAAACAACAATTATTAAGATAATAGCTGGACTTACTAATCCCGATTCAGGAAAAATTTATTTATTTGAAAAAAATCTTTTTGAGGACCCTATTTGGTCTAAATCTCAAATAGGAATTGTTCCTCAGTATATAAATTTAGATGTAGAACTTACTGTAGAAGAAAATCTTTTAATACATGGGCTTCTTTATAAATTGCCTTTTTCTTTAATAAAAAAAAGAATAGCCGAACTTTTAGAAATTGCTGATTTAAAAGAAAGAAAAAATTCAAGAATTAAAGAACTTTCTGAAGGATTAAAAAGAAGAGTGCTAATTATAAGAGCCCTTATGCATCAACCAAAATTATTACTTTTAGATGAACCAACAATCGGGCTTGATCCTCATATAAGAAGAAAATTCTGGAGTTTTATTAAAAATATACAGGCAACCGGAACAACCATACTCCTTACAACCCATTATATGGAAGAAGCCGAATATTTAGCAGATAAGGTGGCTTTTATATTTTCAGGAAAAATAATAGCTATAAATACACCTCAAAATTTTATAAATAGTTTGGGAAATTATGCTTTAGATGTATATTTATCTGATAAAGTAAAATCCTATTATTTTAAAGATAAACTAGATGCTGAAAAGGAATTGCTAAAATATAGTAAAGACCATTTTGTAAGTTTGAGAAGAGTAAGTTTAGAGGATGTATTTTTAAATTATATAGAAAAAAATTTATGAAAGGCTTTTTAGCTGTTTATTTAAGAGAACTATTACTTTTTAAAAAAAGAATTTTTAGAATACTTCTTTCTTTTTCTATAAATCCCCTTCTTTATCTTTTTGCTTTTGGAATTGGTTTGGGAAAAAATATTGTTATAGATGAGAAGAGTTATTTAGAATTTCTTATTCCTGGTTTAATATCTGCTACAAGCATGATGCAAGCCTTTGCTATAAATGTAGAAATAAACATATCTCGTTTTTATTTAAAAATCTTTGAAGAATTTCAAGCCTCTCCTGTTTCTCATTTTGGTTATGCTTTAGGAGAAATCTTAAGCGGTGTTACAAGAGCTTTTTTAGCTACCTTTATAATTCTTGCCATTTCTTTTTTAGCAGGTGTAAAATTTTATTTAAATTTTTATTTTTTTCTTGCTATTTTTTTAAATGCCTTTGTTTTTGCAAGTCTTGGACTTACTTCAGCTATGCTTATTAAATCTCATGCTGATCAGGCTTTAGTAACAAATTTTATAATAACCCCCATGATGTTTTTAGGAGGAACTTTCTTTCCTACAGAAAATCTTCCCTCTTTTATAAAACCCTTTATAGAGATTTTACCCCTTACAATAACCTCTCACACTTTAAGAAGTATTGCTTTATATAATTCTTTTAAAAATTCTTATTTAATAATTCTATTTCTAATAGCAGTAATTTCTTTTATAATTGCCCTTTATTCTGTTAAAGGGAGTAAAGATTAATGAGTGGTAATTTTTTCGCTCTTGAATCTAAAGCTATAAAGCTAACTCTTTTAAGTCTCTTTGTAAGCATTCTAATTTTTATATTTAAACTAACCGCTTTTTTTATAACTAAATCTGTAGCTATCTATTCTGATGCAATGGAATCAATAGTTAATATCATTTCTGCTATCATAGCATTTTTAGGAAGCAAAATTGCTTTAAAACCACCGGATGAAAAATATCCTTATGGTTATACAAAGTTAGAATATTTTATATCTATAATTGAAGCTCTTTTTATTTTATTTGCTTCAATTTCCATACTCTGGAAAGTTTATCAACAATTTTTAAATCCCAAACCTTTTACGCACTTAAGAATTGGTATTTTATTAATTTTTATTACTATAATTCTGAATTCAATTCTTTCCTTACATATATATAAACAAGGTAAAAAAGAAAATTCTCCTATTTTAATTTCTCATGCCTCTCATCTTTTTACAGATGTTTTAACTACAGCAGGAGTAATAACTGGAGTTTACATTGCTCACTTTTCTAAATTTTTAATAATAGATCCTTTAATCGGATTAATAATAGGTATAAATATTCTTTATTTAGGATGTAGAATCATTAAAGATTCAATAATTGCTTTACTTGATATAAGTTTACCTCAAGAAAAAATAGATTCTATTCAAAAGATTATAGAAACTACTATAAAAAATTCATCTTATGAAACTTATATCATACACAATGTTCATGATCTTAAAACAAGAAGGGCTGGAAGAAAGGGATTTGTAGAATTTCATCTTACAGTTTCAGGAAACATGCCTGTAAAAGAAGCTCACAATTTATGTGATGAACTGGAAAAAAAGATTACAGAAAAATTTCCTGAACTTTCGGTAACTATTCATATAGAACCTGAGGAAGAAAAATCGCTATGAAGTAAAAAAGTTTATAAAATTTGGATATTTTCTAAAGGTTTAAGAATTCCAAAATTTTAGACAAAACCTCTTCAGCAGAATCAACGTAATGAACACCAGGAATATTTTCCCAGGTTTTAAGTCCTATAACAGGTTTCCACATTTTTAAAGCTAAGGCGATCTCAGATAAAGTCCCATATCCTCCTGCAATTGCAACTACTATTTCTACAGATCTTATCAAAATTACATTTCTTGCATGTCCCATATCAGTTAAAACAAGAATTTTTACAAAAGGATTAGCATCTTCAGCTTTATTACCAGGTAAAATTCCAACTGTTATTCCTCCTGCTTCGAAGGCACCCTTTGAAGCAGCTTCCATAACCCCTCCAAGTCCTCCGGTATAAATAATTGCTCCTTTTTCTGCAAGTAATTTCCCTACTTGGTAAGCTAATTCATAAATCTCTTTATCTGCTATCCCGGTTCCTATGATCCCTATTCTTTTATTCTTTAAATCCATAAGCGCCTATCAGTTTCACAAATCTAACAGGTTCTAAGGTTTCTGTATATATTTTCCCTTCTCTTTTTACTCCCTTTATTAATACTTGAGAATAGATATCTCCTACAGGGATCACTATTCTTCCTCCTTCTAATAATTGTTCAATAAGAGGTGGAGGGATTTGGGGTGCAGCTGCAGTAACAATTATTGCATCAAAAGGCGCTACTTCTTTCCATCCTAAACTCCCATCTCCCAATTTAAAAGAAATATTTTTATAACCAAGTTTTAAAAGTGTTTTTTTTGCCCTTTCAAGTAAAGTGGGATACTTTTCTATGGTATAAACCCAAAATACCAATTCAGCTAAAATTGCAGTCTGATATCCTGATCCTGTACCTATTTCTAAAACTCTTTCATTCCCTTTTAATTCTAAAACCTCTGTCATAACAGCTACTATGTAAGGTTGCGAAATAGTTTGTCCTTCACCTATGGGAAGTGGAAAGTCACCGTAGGCTTGGTCTCTTAATGCTTCATCTACAAATAAATGGCGAGGAACTTTAAGCATAGCTTCTAAAACCCTTTTATCCTTTATACCTCTTTCTTTAATCTGAATTTCTACCATTTTTTCTCTTGCAATTCTATATAAATCTTTTTCAGCTTCTGAACAGGACTTCATATTAAATCTCCCTTTATTTCTTTTTAGGAGATGAAACAGTATAATAAGTGCAATCCATTACTTCTTCTCCTTTTATAGTTATTTTTAAAACTTCTGTATAATCTTCTCCTTTATAATTTTTAACTACTGGAACTTTTTCCCAAAAATTTCTAACCCTATAATAATAATACCATTCTTCTTTTCCATCAGGAAAAGTAAATATCTGTACAGGAGGACCTAAAAATTGCAAAACTTCTGCTTTTTTAGTTTGTTGAGGATGAATTAAAGCTGCCTTAGAAGCTAAATTAGGACCAGGTTTGGTTGCACATCCATAAATAAAAATAGCAAAACCTATACAGAAAATTAATTTTTTTAGAAATTTTTTATTCATTATAAATTAGCTATATTTTACTCTTAAATTACAATAAATACAAGTGAAATATAATAGACTCTTCTTTTCACAATAAAATATTTAGGTTAAAATAAAATTATGAAATATTATAATCAAAAAGAAAAATCTGAACTAGAAATTAAGGAATATCCCTTTTTATGTAAAATTTGTAAAAAAGAAAAAGCTTTAGTTGAAATTTCTTCTCAAAAGATAAAAGTTTGCAAAAACTGTTACAACAATTTCTTTGAAAATAGAATCAAAAAAACCATTGAAAAATATAAAATGATAAAACAACAAAATAAAGTGGGGGTTTTTTTCTCAGGTGGAAAAGATAGTTCTACTTTACTTTTTGTATTAAAAAAACTTTATCCAGATATAAATCTACATGCTATTTTTATCAATCTAGGAATTAGATACTATTCTGAAAAAATAGAAGATTTGGTTAAAAGTTTCTGTAAAAGTTTAGAAATACCTCTTTTTATATATAATTTGCTTGAAAGAGAAGGATATAGAATAGATGACTTCATTTTTACCCATTTTAAAAATAAAGTTTGCTCTGCCTGTGGAGCTATAAAAAGGTATCTTTTTTCAAAAATTGCAAAAGAGTTAGAACTAAATGTAATAGCAACTGGACATCATTTAGATGATATAATTTCTACTATGTTAACCCTATTTTTCCAAGGAGATTTTTTAGGAATAGCAAAATTACAACCCTCCTTACCTCCTCTTTTCCCTAATCAAATAAAAAAAATTAAGCCTTTATATACTACTCCTGAAAAAGAAATCTTTTATTATGCCCTTTTAAATGAAATACCTTTTGAAAATTTTAAATGCCCCCATGCAGATATAACACCACCTAAAAAGATTAAAAAACTTTTAACAGAATTAGAAAAAGAAAATAGACAAATTAAGTATCAATTGCTCTCAGTTTTTACTAAAAGATTAATCCCTCTCATAAAATCTAATTATAAAGAGGAATCTTTTAGTTTATGTATTAAGTGTGAAGAAATCACAAGTGCTCAAGATAAAATTTGTAGTAGATGTAAAAGGGTTGAATTGCTTAAAAAGTTAGATAATAAGACCTTAGAGTTAACAAAAGAGGAATTTGAAAATTATATAAAGAATTTAAATTCTAATTGGGTTTTAATAGATTTAGAAAATAAAGAAAGTTTATTAAATGGATCTACAAAAAAATTAAAAAAATTTTTTAATCTTTACAAAAATAAATACATATATTTAAAGGCATCTGAACCGGAAATTGGATATTTGTTTACTTTAAAACTTAGAAAATTAGGTTTTAAAGCTTATAATATTAAAAATGCATAAAAATTGAAAATTAGGGGGCTTTTGAAATGACAAGAATTGCTTTAGAAAAGGAATTACAAATTCTAAAAAATCTTTTATCAGATATGGCAGGAATTGTAAATGAAATGGTAAATGGTGCCATTTTAGCTGTAGATAAATTAAATTTTGAGCTAGCTGAAAAAGTTATAGAATTTGATGATCAGGTGGATTATTATGAAAATATGGTATCTCAAACTGCGCTTGAAATTATTGCTTTACAACAACCGGTAGCAAAAGATTTAAGATTTATAATTACTGCTATAGATATAGCGAGAAATTTGGAAAGAATAGCAGATCAATCTGTAAATATTGCTTTTAGAGTGCTTGATATATATGACACAAGAAAAAAGCCTATACCTCAATGTCAAGTAACTATAATAGAAATGGCTAATGAAGCTCTTTATATGTTAGAGTCTGCCATAAATGCTTTTATAACAGAAGATGTTAAAAAAGCTTATTCTGTAATTGAATATGACGATATAGTGGACAGATTTCAAAGGGATAACATTGAACAAATAAAGGATTGTATGAAAGGAAATCCTGAACTCCTTGATATTGGAATAGATTACATTGTAGTAGTTCAAAACTTAGAAAGGGTTGGGGATCTTGCTACCAATATTGCTGAGGGAGTTATTTTTACTGTTGAAGGTAAAAGCCCTAAAATAGAAATCGAGAGAGTAAAAGAAATAAAAGAAGTGATTTTAAAGGAACTTCCTGTTTTTGAATTATTAAAAAAACATGCCCATCTTGTTCTTGAATGTGCTGAAAGGCTTTCTCTTGCTTTTGAAGCTTATAATAAAAAGGAGCATATAAAACTTGAAGAAATTGTTAAACATATTTTTGAAATAGAAAAAGAAGCAGATCAATTAAAAAGAGATATAAGAGAACATGTTCCAAAAGGAATCATTCTTCCTGTAGAAAGATTTGAACTTTTCTTATATTTGAAAGAACAAGATGCCATTGCTGATGTAACAGAAGAGATTCTTAATTGGTTATCTTTTAAACATTTAGAAATTCCTGAAACAATCTTTAAAATGATGGGAGACCTCTTATTAAAAAGTATCGAAACTCTAAAATTTTTAGAAAATTTAATTGTCTATTCTGCAGATTTTCTTTTGTATAGAAACGAAAATAGTAGAAATGAAGCTAAAGAAATTGTAAGAAATATAAGATATTCACAATATTTAGCAGAAGAATTTGGCAATAAAATTAAAAAAGAAATTTTTTCAAAAATAAATGATCCATTAAATCTTTTTTATACTCTTAAATTAGTTGAATTAATTTTAGGTATTCCCCATCATGCAGAAAATACAGCAGATCTAATGAGAGCAATGATTGCTAAATAGCTTAACTTTTCAAAGTTTTACATATATCTACAACTAAAATATTAGCTGCTATAGCTCCTAAAATTGCAGGAATAATATAAATTTGCTTATATGCTAAACCTTCAACCCAATATCCAAAAACAGGACTCCCAAGCCAAGCTCCTATCCATCCCACTATAACTTTAGACAAAAATGAATACCAACCAGGTATAACATAATACTTTAAACCAAAATGAAGAATTGCTGTCACTATCACAGAAATAATTAATAAAATTAAAAATCCAATAATATCCATTCCTATCATTTTTTAACACCCCCTTTAAATATGTAATTTATTATTTAATTATTTTCTAAATGTTAAATTCGTCAACAAAATAAATACTTAATTAATATATTTATTAAATTATTGAATTAATTTACCTATTCGGTTAAATCTAATTTTAAAGTCCTGAGAGTCCCAAGAAAAATAAATTATTAATGCCTTACCTTTAAGATATTTAATAGGAACAAAACCCCAAAATCTGCTATCATAACTCTGATCCCTATTGTCTCCCAACACAAAAATGTACCCAGAAGGCACCTTTATAGGCCCATAATTATCTCGGGGACTTATTTCTTGAGGGTAAATTTCTAAATCATTAAACTGAACATAAGGCTCTTTTAATAATTTACCATTTACATAAACTTTTTTATTAACAATTTGAACATTATCTCCTGGAAGACCGATAACTCTTTTAATAAAATCAAGTTTTTTATTTTGTGGATAAGTAAAAACAACAATTTCTTGTCTCTCAGGAAGTTTTCTAAAGTAAATAAAGTCATCTTTAATAGGATTTCTTATACCATAAGCCAATTTATTCACTAATAAATAATCTCCAATAAGGAGTGTGGGGATCATAGAACCAGAGGGTATTTTATAGGCTTGAACGATAAAGGCTCTTATAAAAAGAGCTAAAATTAAGGCAATTAATAAACTTTTAGTCCAATCCCAGAGTTTATTCTTAGAATTTTTCATTTAGATTAACCTCCTTAAGATTATATTTTCAGGACTGCTAAGAATGCCTCCTGTGGAATTTCTACATGACCTATGGCTTTTAGCCTTTTTTTCCCTTCTTTTTGCTTTTCCAAAAGCTTTTTCTTTCTTGTTACATCTCCACCATAACATTTTGCAAGAACATCTTTTCTCAAAGGTGGTATCCTTTCACGTGCTATTGCTTTATTTCCTATGACTGCTTGAATAACTACTTCAAAAAGTTGTCTTGGTATTACTTCTTTTAATTTAGAAGTAAGTTCTCTTCCTCTGTAATAAGCTTTATCTCTATGAACAATTAGAGATAAAGTATCAACAGGTTGTTTATTTATTAATATATCCATTTTAACCAGATCTCCTGGTCTATAACCGATAAATTGATAATCTAAAGAAGCATAACCTCTTGAATAACTCTTTAGTTTATCATAGAAATCAAGAACAATCTCACTAAAAGGAAGTTCATATACAAGAATTGCTCTATCAGAGGTTAAATATTTAATTTCTTTATGTATTCCTCTTTTTTCTTCACAAAGTTTAATAAGGGACCCTATGTATTCCTTAGGAGTATAAATTTCTGCTCTTATATAAGGTTCTAAAACTTCTTCAATTAAAGCTGGATCGGGCCAATTTGCAGGATTTTCTATTTCTAATTCTTTATTATTTTTAAGCCTTATTTTATATTTAACTGAAGGCGCAGTAGAAATTAGATTTAATTTAAATTCCCTTTCTAATCTTTCTTGAACAATTTCCATGTGAAGAAGTCCCTGAAATCCACATCTAAACCCAAATCCTAAGGCTGATGAAGTTTCCATTTCATAAGAAAAGGCAGGGTCATTTAGCCACAACTTTTCTATTGCGGATTTTAAATTTTCAAAATCTTCATTATCAACAGGAAAAATACCTGCAAACACTACAGGTTTTAATTCTTTAAATCCTGGTAAAGGCTCTACAATGACATTAGCTTCTGTTATAGTATCCCCAATTTTTGCCTCTCTTACCTCTTTTATTCCTGCAGCAATAAATCCAACCTCCCCTGCAAATAAACAATCTAAGGTTGCTGCTTCGGGTGCAAAAACTCCTACTTTAGTAATTTCATAAACCTTACCTGTAGAAAGAAATTTTATTTTTTGTCCAGGATAAAGTTTACCATCTACAACTCTTACAAGAACTACCACTCCTAAATAAGGATCATACCAGGAATCAAAAACTAAAGCCCTCAAAGGTGCTTCTCTTTTTCCTCTGGGAGATGGAATTTTATTAACAATTGCTTCTAAGACATCTTTTATACCTATTCCAAATTTTGCACTTACTAGTAATGCATCTTGTGTGGAAAGTCCTATGATGTCTTCAATCTCTTTTTTTGTTTTTTCAATATCAGCCTGAGGCAAATCTATTTTATTTATCACAGGTATTATTTCTAAATTATTTTCTAAGGCTAAATATACATTAGCAAGGGTTTGAGCTTCCACTCCTTGAGAGGCATCAACTACAAGAAGAGCACCTTCACAAGCTGAAAGTGCTCTTGAAACTTCATAAGTAAAATCTACATGTCCTGGTGTATCAATAAGATTTAATTGATAAACCTCACTATTTTCTCTTTGATAGTAAAGCCTTACTGCTTGAGCTTTTATAGTAATTCCTCTTTCTCTTTCAAGCTCTAAACGATCTAAATACTGCTCTCTCATTTCTCTTGCAGAAACAGCTCCTGTAAATTCAAGCAAACGGTCTGCAAGCGTAGATTTACCGTGATCAATATGAGCAATTATACTAAAATTTCTGATCCTTTCTATAGGGATAGGTTTCATAGCAATTTTAAAATAACAAATCTATTTTAAAAAACAAGAGTTTCTATTCCCCTATTTTAGTAATTTTTCCTGTTTTTTTAGCAAAATTAAAAGCAATCACAAATATTCCTACACTTAAAAGAAAATATATTAAAACTAGAAAATAAGCTTTTACAATAAAAATATAAGGAGTATAACCTTTTAAAAGAATTTCTCTAAAAGTTTCAAATATATAAGATGTAGGAACAACCTTAGCAATAGATTGAAAACTTTCTGGTAGCACTTCTACTGGATAAAATACAGCTGAAAAAGGCAAAAATAAAAGTGCTAATGCCCAAGCTAAAATCTCTGCCTCCTGTCCAAAAAAGAGAATAAAAGCCATAGTTAAAAGGCCAATACTCCAAGCAAAAATTATTAAACAAACTGTTAAAAGAAAAATATCTACTCCCTGCATCCAGATTTCGAAATTAAATATAAAAAAGGCAAGAAAGGCCATTAATAAAGAGGCTACGAAAGCTTTAAATAAACTGTATATAAAAAGTCCTATAAGGTATTCAAAAATTGTCAAAGGGGAAACAAAAATATGAAGCAGATTCCTTGCCCATATATCTTCTAAAAAACCTACTGCTAACCCTTGTTGAGCACGAATAAGAATATTCCAAAAAATAAGAGCTCCTAAAAATTGAAATATCCATTTACTTCCTTGATAAAAACCTTTTTGCAAATAAAGTGTTATAAATCCCCATAAAAGCAAATCAACCGTAGGCCAATATAAAAGATCAATCCATCTGCTGATGCTATGTTTTAATAAATATAAATGCCTTAAAACTATTCCCCAAACTCTTTTAGCTCTAAATATATTTAATTTCATAAATTTAAACAAATACCTTAAAATAAAGTTCTTCTAATGAAGACACCTTAAATTTTTGAAAAAGTTCTCTAATACTTCCATAAGCAAGGGTTTTTCCTTCTTTTATTAAAAGAGCTTTAGTAATTATTTTTTCTAACTCCCCTAATTGATGAGAAGTAAGGATTATGGAAAGCTTTCTTTTTTGAGAAAACTCTTTAAATAATTCCCCTACATATTTTATATACTCTGGGTCTAAACCTGCTGTGGGCTCATCTAAAAGCAAAACAGATGGATCATTTAAAAAAGCTCTTACTAAATTAAGTCTCATCATCTCTCCTGAGGAGAGCGCTCTAGTAAGAATTTTCTTTTTATCAAAAAGCTTAAAAATTTTAAGAAGTTCATCCATTTTTTTATTTACTTCTAAAATTTCATATAAATGGGCAAAAACTTTTAAATTTTCTTCTACAGTAAGAGAATAGGGTAAACTTATATATTGGGATGCAAAACTTACTTTATAAAGAATTTCGCTTCTATTTTTAGAGAAGTCTTTTCCAAAATAATATATTTTTCCTGAATTAGGAGAAACAACACCTAAAAGGGTGTAAAGTAAAGTGCTTTTCCCTGCTCCATTAGGACCTATTATGCCAAGAATATCTGATGGATACAATTCAAAGGAAATTCTATCTAATACTGTTTTATTCTCAAATTTTTTAATTAAGTTTTCTACCTTTAGAACTGGAAACATTAAACAAGAATATTAATATATTAATGAACCTTCTAAAAGATTTTCTAAAACGATTTTAAGAGATCTTTGCTTTTTCTAATCTTGCTAATGCTTCTTCTAAACTCATAATACCCTTTGCTACAGCATAAGCTACATAAGAATATACTCTTGGATCATATCCTTCTGGTCTTGGAAAAATTCCCTTAGCACGAAGTTTGACAAGTTTGGCTCTTCTTCTCCTTTTTCTTTCAATTTCTCTTTCCCTTTCTCTTTTTTTATGCCTTGCCATTCTAACCTCCAAATATAGTTAAAACATTCTCAAATATAAAATTTTTAAAGGCTTTTGTCAAGATCTTTATTGATTTATAAAGCCTTTAATTTGTTTCCTATTTCTTCAAGTTTCAGTTTTAAAGTATCTCTTTCTCTTTTAGCATAAGCTCCCATATTTAAAGCAACTTTGTTTTTTTCTGGAATTAGAAATATCCAAAAAGTTTTAGGTTCAAAAAAGTAAACTCCTGATAGTCCTATTATTATTAAAATAAAACCTGCATAAACAACAGGAACACCAGGGTCTTTTTTAACTTGAAGTCCTGAAATATAAGTAACTTTTTCTACATCTTCTAAAAATATTTGCAATCTATCTTTCCCTACAGGAATATTAAAATGAGGAAATCCTTTTATTATAATACCCGGAATTTGTTGACCAGTTTCAGAATCAAAAAAGATAATCTTAGCATAAATTAATCCGTGAGCTGAGCCAAAATCATTTAAAGCAATAGTATATCTATCATCAATAGAAACAGGAGAAAAAGAATTTAAAGTATAAAACTTTTCTCTCCCTTTAAACCTTACTCTAATCTTAAAATCAGGAATAGTATCATAATTTGCTTGATAAAAGGACAAACCCTTATATTTAAAAGGAGAATTAACTTTTATAAGAGCATCTACTGTGTGATTCCCATCTATAACAGTAATATTCGAAATATACTCCTTTGGAGTTCCATCAGGATAAAATTCTATAATAAATTTATTAAGTTTTATAAAAAAATTTAAAAAGATGGGCTCTTTGCTTTTAAATGGTAAAACTGTATTAGAAGTTTGTCCTTCCACTATTCGTATATCTCCTTTATATCCCCAAATAGCTCCTATTAAAGCACCTACTATTATTATTATTATGGAAAAATGAATCAAATAAACAGAAAGATGAGCCCACCTGTTAAGATCTTTATAAAATAAAATCTTTCCATTAAAATCTTTCTCAGCTTTTTTAAATTTTAATTTGTTATAAATTAAACTTTCAATCTCAGAAGGACTAACCGTTAAAGTAATTTGATATTTATAAGGTAGATTTTCTGGATTAATTTCTAAAGGATCCTTTTTATAGAGTTTCCAGCTAATGGGAAACCTTTTTATAGAACAAGTTATTAAATTAGCTAAAAAGAGAAACAAAGTTCCAATATACCACCAGGAATGATAAGCATCATCAAGTTTTAAAAAGAGAATAAATTTTCCCCAAAAAGAACCATATTTCATAAAATAAAATTGAAAAGGTTCTCCTTGTGGAATAATTGTTCCAAAGATAGAAATAAAAGCTAAAATCAGAAATAAAGTAATGGCAAGTCTTGCTGAACTTAGAAAATTCCAAAGCTTTTTCATAAAATCCATCCTTTGAAAATTTCAGATATTATAGACGCTTTACCAAAAATAGCAAGGTATTATTTTATTAAATTTGAAAACTTTGTTTGAAGTTCTTATTTTTGAAGTAAAATTTTAAAAAAACTTTTATATTTAAATAAAGGGGGTTATATGCCTGAAGAAATAGAAGAAAAAAGAGAAATTCCCCAAGAAGTAATAGAAAGAGTTAAAAAATTAAGAGAAGAAATTGAATATCACAATTATAGATATTATGTTCTTGATTCTCCTGTTATTTCTGATGCTGAATATGATGCTTTAATGCGCGAATTAAGAAAATTGGAAGAAATATATCCAGAATTAATCACACCTGATTCTCCAACCCAAAGAGTTGGTTTTAAACCTGCAGAAGGATTTAAAGAAGTACCCCATGCAGAACCGATGCTTTCTTTAGATGATGCTATGAACGAAGATGAAGTAATCGAGTTTGATAAAAGAATTAAAAGATTTTTAGGATTACCTGATGAAACCCTCATAGAATATACTGTTGAACCCAAAATAGATGGTCTTGCAATGGAACTTGTTTATGAAAATGGGAGTTTAGTAATAGGAGCAACCAGAGGAGATGGATATGTAGGAGAGGATGTTACTAATAACATTAAAACCATTCCTACTATACCCTTAAGATTAAGAAAGTTTACCGAAGATGCACCAGATATTCCCCCTCGTATTGATGTAAGAGGGGAAGTATATATGAACAAAGATGAATTTAAAAGAATAAATGAAGAAAGGATTCATAAAGGGGAACTTCCTTTTGCCAATCCTCGTAATGCAGCAGCAGGATCTTTAAGACAGCTTGACCCTTCAATTACAGCAAAAAGAAAACTTGATATATTTTGTTATGGAATAGGTAAAGTTGAAGGATATAAATTTAAAACCCAATGGGAAGTATTACAAACTCTTCCTAAATGGGGATTAAAAGTTAATCCCTATGTAAAATTAGCAAAAAGTATAAAAGAAGTTGTAGAATATCATCACTATATAGAAAGAATAAAAGAAACTTTCCCTTATGAAATAGACGGAGTTGTAATAAAAGTTAATGATCTTTCTCTTTGGGAAAAATTGGGAACTAAAGCTCGTTCACCAAGATATGCCCTTGCTTACAAATTTCAACCCACTCAAGTAACCACTCAGCTTTTAGATGTAGTCTTTCAGGTAGGAAGAACAGGAGCTGTTACTCCTGTTGCAGTATTAAAACCTGTTCAAATAGGAGGAGTTGTCGTTGAAAGAGCAACTCTTCATAATGAAGATTTTATTAAAAATTTAGATATAAGAAAGGGCGATTGGGTGCTTGTTCAAAGAGCAGGAGAAGTTATACCAGAAATAGTAATGCCCATTAAAGAAAGAAGAACTGGACAGGAAAAAGAAATAATTTTCCCTACCCATTGTCCTATTTGCGGAACAAAGCTTATTAAAAAACCAGAAGAAGCTATCTGGAGATGCCCTAACAAAAATTGTTATGCCCAAGCAGTAAGGAAAATTCTTCATTTTGCAAGTAGAAATGCAATGAATATAGAGGGACTTGGAGATAAAGTAGCAAGAGATCTTGTAGATAAAGGATTGGTTCAAAATGTAGCAGATCTCTATTATTTAAAATGGGAAAATTTTATGAAACTTTCAGGGTTTGCTTATAAAAAAGCTAAAAACCTTTATGAAGCCATACAAAAAAGCAAAAAAGTCTCTTTGGGAAGATTTATTTATGCTCTTGGAATAAGACATGTAGGAGAGGCTATGGCACAAATGCTTGCTGAAAAATTTAAAAATCTTGAAAAACTCATGAATGCTTCTATGGCTGATCTACTAAGTATTCCTGGAGTGGGTTATGAAGTAGCTAAATCAATAGTTGAATTTTTTAAAAATGAAGAAAACCTTAAAATTATTCAAAGAATGCTTGATGCAGGAGTTACTTTTATTGCAGAAGAAAAAGAAGAAAAACCTAAAATTCTTGAGGGTTTAACCTTTGTATTTACTGGAACCTTAAAATCTATGAGTAGAGATGAAGCTAAAGAAAAAGTAAGAGAACTTGGAGGAAAAACTACAGATTCAGTTTCTAAAAATGTTGACTACGTAGTAGTAGGAGAAGATCCCGGATCTAAATACCAAAAAGCTTTACAGCTCGGTGTTAAAACAATTAATGAGGAAGAATTTTTAAAATTAATTGGCCAAACAAAATAATTTATATTATCTTTTTTCTAAAAATGATGATATTAACCTCTTCTACAGTTTGATGAGCTATTTCTCTGGCTGTCTCCACCCCTTTATATAACATTCCTTTCCAATCTTCTTTTTCCATCTCCAATCTTTTATCCCAAATTTTTTCAAGCTCAGATATTACTTTATCTGCTAATCTCTTTTTACACTCTACACATCCTAAAACTGCATTTTTACAATCTCTTATAATTTCTTTTATTTCTTCATCACTAAAATAAAGTTTTATTAAATTAAAAGCAATACAACGATTTTCAGGATCTCCTGGATCACTTTTTTTAATTCTTTGTATATCTGTAACATAGTTCATTACTTTTTCTCTTACTACCTCTGGTGGATCATTCAAAAATATAGCATTTCCATAACTTTTACTCATCTTTCTTCCGTCAATACCCGGAATCTTTGAAACTTCAGAAAGTATAGGTTCTGGTTCAGGAAAATAGTTTACTCTATAAAGATAATTAAATCTTCTTGCAATTTCTCTTGCTAACTCTAAATGAGGGACCTGATCAACACCTACAGGAATTTTTTGAGCTTTATAAATAAGAATGTCTGCAGCCTGAAGAACAGGATATCCTAAAAATCCATAAGTATTTAAATCTTTGTTTTGGATATTTTGAAGCATTTCTTTATAAGAAGGATTTCTCTCAAGCCATGGAACTGGAATAAACATACTAAAAAGTAAATGAAGTTCAGCATGTTCCTTTATAGCTGATTGAATAAAAAGAGTGCTTTTTTGGGGAGAAAGACCAACTGATAACCATTCTAAAAATAATTCTTTAGAAAATTCAGAAATATTTTCAGGATTTTCATACTCAGTAGTTAAGGCATGCCAATCAGCAATAAAATAAAAACATTCATATTTTCCCTGTAATTCTAACCAATTTTTTAAAACTCCATGAAGATGACCAAGATGTAAAGGACCAGTAGGCCTCATTCCACTTAAAACTCTTATTCTAGACATCCTTAAAACCCTTTTTAAATTATTGCATTTTCTATGAAATTTTATAAAATATCACAAATTTGAAAATTTTAAACTAAGTAGAGGGATAAAAAAATGCAATGTGAAAGACTAAAAAATTTAATTAGGGATTGGTATCAAGAGGTAAGAAATTTTACCCTTTCTCCTGTAAAGATGATGGAATTAATAAATAAGCACATTAAAGCTTGTGAAATTTGTCAAAAAGATGAAGATCTCTCTTTGGAACTTGATCAACTAAGAGAAATAATAAGAGTCCCTTACACTTTCCCTTTAACTGAAGAATCTAAATTAGAATTAGAAGAAGAATATTTATATGAAGAAGAACTAACAGAAGAACCTGAAGAGGAATATTAAATTTAAAAAATTAGGGGGTTAACCCCCTAATTTTTATTTTTTATGACATTCATTACATTTAGTTGGTGCAGCCTTTCCCTGTTCTGCATTAACTTTTTGATGACAATCTATACAATTTTTATGATAGGCTAACATATTTTTAGGTGCTTCTGGAGCTTTTTCTGTTCCACCCATTAATCCATGACAGGTTGCACATTTTAAGGCTCCCTTTGTTGGATCCTCTTCTTTATGATGACATATCTTACAATCTACTTTATATTCTGTAGTATGCTTTTCATGAGAAAATTTAACCCCTGCCATTTTTGCGCCTTCTACTATTATTTCAACTTCTGTAGGGGGTGTAACTTGCTGAGCTAATAAAATAGTTCCTCCTAATATAAAAACTCCACTAAAAATACCTACCAACAATTTCTTCAGTCTCATGCCTTTTCACCTCCTTTAATAGATTTTTAATGTTCTTCAGGTTCTTCTTCATATCCTGTAATCATAGCAATAAAATGAGCCCAAAATGTATGCCCTAAGGTTGCTAAATAAAAGTGAACAATTATAAAGGCACTAAAAAATATCCATAATGATACATGAATTAGAGATACTATTTGAATTCCTCCTAAAATATTGGCTAAAAATTTAAATGTTACCGGATCCCAAAGTACAAGACCTGTAAGAAGCTGTAAAGGAATTAAAATTATCATAATTAAAAAGTAAGCCACCTGTTGTAAAGGATTAAATTTGTTTTCAGGAGTTGGATGATGAGGATTTTTTTCTCCAATCATAATTCCAAAACCATAATATATTGCCTGACGAATCGCTCTTTTGGTATAATCAATAGGCCTCCAAAAGGGAGGTAAATAAATCTTAAAAAATTTTAAAGTTACAAAATAATAGATAAACCAGATAAAATAATTAGCAAGTAAAATAAAACCTGTCCAGCTATGAATTTTAACTGCTGTCTGAAAAGACATAAGAGCTATTTTATCTCCCCATCTTATCTGAAGACCTGTAATAATAAGTATTATAAAACATATAGCATTTATCCAATGCCAAATTCTTACAGGAATAGGATGTAAATAAATTTTTTTCATTTTTTTATCCCCCTCTTCTCTTTCTTCTAATAGGTGTAGTAATTATTCTTAAGAAAATATGCCCTCCTGCTACACCAACCCCAGCAATTAAAGCAATTATAAAAAGTATATCTAGAATATTTATTTTAGTTAATCCCAAAACATAGAATTCTTTAATATTGGGTATAATTTTAAAGGATTTTAAAGCCTCTCTTTCTAATTCAAATTTTTCTGGCTTTTCTCCTAATTTATTTATTTCTAAACTTGCTTTAAGGATAGCCTCAGGAGCATGGCAAACTGCACAATCTTTTACTGCTTCTTTCTTGGAAACTATTTTATGAGCATCATCAGGATTTGCTATTATTACTTTACCCATTAAGTTAACTTTAATTTTTTCTTTAAGATTATCCATAAACTTCCATAATTCATCCTTTTGTATTATTCCATCATTATTATAATCAAGCATAGTTCTTATTTCTGTAGTCTCTCTACCAGTTATCTTTGCAATTTCTTCTAAATTAAGCACATCTTTTTCTGATTTTAAAACTAATCTAATTGCTCTTTCACCCTTTGCATGACAAGCTTCACAATAAATAGAACCAAAATGAACATCAACAAAACTTTCTAATTTAAATGGAGGATTATATAACCATTTATTATGAACTTTTTTAAGGTTTTTATTATGACAGACTATACAGTTATTATTAATCTCTGCTATATTAGTAGGTAATACTTTATGTGCATTGTGACAACTTGAGCACACAGGGGCATCCTTTTTAACTTCTTTATAGGCTTTATAATGTATACTTTCTTTAAAACTTTTATCTTCTTTCTCATGACATCTTATACAAGTTTCATATCTTAGTGCTAAATTAGGAGTAATTTTAGCTACATTATGATATCCGTGACATTTTAAACAATCTGGAGCCTCCTTATTCCCTTTTAAGATTGCCATAGCATGTGTACTATTATTATATTCTAAAGACTCCTTTTTGTGACAATTAGCACACATTTCTTGAGCTTTACTTCTATAATCAGCAATGGATTTAAAGCTCCTTATAGGATGAGCCTTGGTAGAAAAACCAATATGACATTGGGAACATTTCAAATCTTTATGAGCCGAAGCCAAAATTTGTTTTTCATCAACTTTTACTGATAAAATCTCTCCATTTTCCATCTTTTTAGTTAAACTTAAAGCGTGACAATTCATGCAGTATTTATTTTCAGGAACTCCTGCCGGAACTTTTAAGGATTTTACATTATGATAACTGTGACACTCTATACAAGAAGCTGTTTTAGCAATTGCATAGTGCGCAGGATTTTTCTTTAACTCTTCATCGGTATGACAAGTTTGACAAATACTTTTTGAAAGATTTATTATATAGTCTTTTCTGGTCTTAAAATTATAACTTGGATGTGCTTTTTTTGAAAAATCTTTATGACAAACTATACATTCAAAGTTTTTATGAACCGATTCTTTAAGTTGAGCTAAATCTACTTTTACGCTAATTTTTTCTTGACTGGGTAAAATTTTAAATAAATCTAATTTGTGACAGCTCATACAATATTCTTGATATTTAGCCTTTTCTTTCCATTCTCTAAAAGGTTGATTCTTATGATGCCCATGACAGTCTATACAAAGGAATTCCTTTGTCTCTACTATTTTTGCATGACCTTTGTGTTTAGAAAGTACATCCCTTGGATGACATCTAAAACAACCAGCGGTTGTTTTTTCAGCATAGGCTTTTTTACTTTCTATCCGCATAGGACGAGGATGATTAGAAAAGTCAATACCTTGGTGACACACCCAACAACCTACCTCTCCGTGAACAGTTTTCTTAAATGCCTCTTTATCTACATAAAGCTCCATCTGCTCACCACTGGGAAGTATCTTAGGAAGTCTTCTTACTGAATGACATCTTAAACACTTATCCGTTTCTTTTTTCCACTGAGCTTTTGACTTTACATAGTGATTCCCATGACATCCAAAACATACCATTCTATCTTCTTTAAGAAAACCTTTATGGATAGAAGATAATGTATTTAGTGGATGGCAGTTTAAACAATTTTTAAAAATCTGTTTAGCATATTCTTGTCTAGATGATATTTCTACAGGTTGAGGATGATTAGCAGGGTCTATGTCTTTATGACAGAAAAGACAACCTATTTTACCATGAATAGAATTTGAAAATTTTTCTTTATTAACATAAAGATACATCTTTTCTCCGCTTGGAAGATCTTTAGACAATTCTTCTACAGAATGACAATCTAAACATTTGTCTGCTTCTTTGGCTAATTCTTTCATAGGTTTAATATAATGAGAACCGTGGCACTCTGCACAAGATATTTTACCTTCTTTAAGAATATTTTTATGAATAGGCGATAAACCATCTTCTGGATGACAATTGACACAGCTTTGAGAAACCTTTTTAGCATATTCTAATTTACTTGATATCTTCAAAGGTCTCGGATGAGTAGCAGGCTTAATATCACTATGACAATCAGTACAACTAAAACTACCATGAATAGAATTTAAAAATCCTGTTTTATCTATATAAAGATACATCTTTTCCCCATTAGGAAGAATCTTAGGAAGCCTTTTAACTGAATGACACCTTAAACAACTGCTTTCACTTTTCGCAAAAGTGAGATTTTCAGAAAAGATATAGAAATATAAAAAAATAAATAAGAATAATATTGTCCCCAAAATATAAAAAATTTTATTATTCAATTTCATCCTTTCCCCCTTTTTCAATAATAAATCCTTATTACACACAAATTAATAAAATCTTATAAAAACACAAAATTTTTGTCAAGAATAATAAAATTAAAATTTTACTTTTTTTAATAAATAAAGCTTAATTTTTAGTAAATTTTTTTCTAATTTATCTAAATTCTTACAATTTTTGTGTTTTTATTTTTGAACCTTTAATCCTGTATAAATTCTCAATATATTTTTACAACCTTTACATAAATCTTTTTCCTTTCTATCAGTATCTAAAATAGAATTAGAGAAAGCCATTACACATTTAGGATTTTCACAATGAATAAGATAAAAAAGGTGCCCTAATTCATGAGTAGCTTCTTTTAAAATTCTTTCTAAAAACAATTTCTCATTAGGTTTTTGCCCATAAAATTCAGGTTTAAGTCTTGTTAAAGAAATTATCCCAATTCCTGATCTTAAATCTGCCTGACCAAAAATGAAATTTAAACCAGAAGCATAAAGGTCAACATCTACAACAAGTAACCATTTTTCTTTAGGATCTTTTTTTAATTTCTTTGCTTCTCCAATTATAATATCTGCTAAATATTGATTTCTTTTAAAATTATAGGCTTTAGAAATATCTAAAGGAAGATAGGATGTATCAAGTTCTGAAAAGTAAGTATTTTTAAGATGCTCTTTTATTTTCCCAAGGTATTCATCTTTCAAAGTACAAAAAATAAATTTAATAGAAATTTTGTTCATTTCTGAAAAATTTTAATTTAAGTTTTTAAAAAAATTACTTAAATCCCCCTCTTTGTCAAGATAAAAGAGGTTGTTATTTTTTATCTTTTAATTTAAAATTAGTATTATTAGTATTATGAGCTTAAAAAGGTTTTTTCTTTTGCTTTCTATTTTTATCTTTACTTTTTTATTAATTTCTTATTTTTTTATTTTTAAGTTTTTAGAATCAAATTTTTTATCCTTAGAAAAAGAAAACTCTAAAGAAGTAGTAAATAAAATAGAAATCTATTTAAAAAATGAAATAGCTAAATTACATAATTTAGCTAAAGACTGGGCAGCTTGGGATGATGCTTATCTTTTCATGGAAGATAAAAATTCTGAAAAATTTATTAAAACTAACCTTATTCCATCAACTTATTTAAATCTTAAAGTAGATTTACTTATTTATACATACTTAAATGGAAAAATTAAGGCTGGAGGACTTTTTGATAAAGAGAATAAAAAAATTTATCTTAATAAAGAGCTTTTAAATCTTATTAAGTCTACTTTAGGAAATCTTTCTAATAAAAATTTATATGATTATAAAAAAATGATTTTATTTATGAACAAACCTTTTCTAATCTCAGTTTATCCTGTTTTAAAATCAGATTTTAAAGGCCCTCCAAAAGGATACCTTTTTATGGGTAGATTTTTAACTTCTGAAGATATAAATACTTTAGCCAACTTTTTTAATGTAAAAGGAATTCAAATTTTAAAATCAGATAAACCTTTGCCAGAAATAAATTTTATAAAGGTAGACTTTAATGAAATAGTTTTAGAAAAGGCCAACTTTTTAAATGATGAGACTTTAAAGGTTAAAATAAGCTTTTTTGTAGGAAAACCCTATATTAACTCTGTCATTCTTTTTATAGGTCTTATTCAGATCTGCCTACTTTTAATATTTGCTATAATTATGTCTTTTTTAATAGATAAATATATTTTAAAACCTTTATTAAAACTTTTAAGCGAAATTAATGAAATTAAAAATAAAGAAAAAACAAGACTTTCCTTAGAGTATCCTACTAAAGAATATAAAAATTTAGCTTCAGTGATAAATGAATTTTTAGAGGATATTTCTATAAGAGAAAATATTTATAAGGCTGTGGCAGAAAAAACTGAGAACTTAATTGCACTTTTTGATAGGGGAAAAAATATAATTTTTAAAAATGCTAATGTAGAATTTTACTTTGGTTCAGAAGAACTTAAATATTTAATAGAAAAAATTTCAGAAGAACTAAAAAATTTAGAGCTTTTTGAAGGAAAACTGGAGATTAAAAATTTTCCTATAGAAAATTATTGGTTTAATTTTCAAATAATTGAAGTTTTTAAAAACTTATATTTATTAATTGGGCAAAACATAACTGAAACAAAATTAAAAGAAGAAAAACTTTTTAAAATGGCTACTCAAGACTTTCTAACAGATCTCTATAATCGCAGATATTTAGAGGATGCCTTAGAAAGAATTATGGCAGCTTCAAAAAGAGGGGAGAAATTTGTTTTACTATTTATAGACTGTGATGACTTAAAAAAGATAAATGACACCTATGGTCATTTAATAGGGGATGAAGTTCTAAAAGTTGTTGCCAAAGCTATAAAGGATAGTATAAGAAAAGAAGACTTAGGATCTCGTTGGGGAGGAGATGAATTTGTGGTAATTTTAAATCATTGTGACAAAGATTTAGGAACGAAAATCGCTGAAAGAATAATTAATAAATTGGAAAATTCAGAAATTAAATTAGATTCTGTTAAAATTAAACCAAGTGTAAGTATTGGAATTGTAGAAATTGACGGAACAAAAGAGATTAACGAAGTTCTTGATTTAGCAGATAAACTTTCTTATAAAGCCAAATTAAATGGAAAAACTAAAATAATGGACGAGCTATAACTTTCCAAATTCTCTTGGTTTAAATTTTTAATATTTCTCTTAGTTGACAAAGAAGAAGTTTTTGGCATAATCTCTACATAGAATTTCTTTGAAAAAGAATTTTATGCTAAGAATAATCAAAGCAATAGGGCTTGTCTTTGGAGATATTGGGACAAGCCCTATATATACTCTTACAGTTGTCTTTCTTCTTTTACCTCCCACAAAAGAAAATGTTTTTGGGGTATTATCCATTATTTTCTGGACTCTTATTATTATTCCTACTTTGCAATATACTGTTCTTGCTATGAGTCTTAGTTTAAGGGGAGAAGGTGGAACTTTTATTCTCTTTGAAATATTAAGAGGACTTCTTACTTCAAAAAGAGCTATTTCTATAGTTATCCTTCTTTCTTTTCTTGGTATTTCTTTACTTATGGGGGATGGAGTTATCACTCCTGCAATAAGTATTCTAAGTGCTGTTGAGGGTATTTCTTATGTTCCTGGATTTAGACCTCTTACTGAAATGGAAGTAGTTTTTATAAGTATGTTTATTGCTTTAGGACTTTTTACTTTTCAATCTCGTGGCACAGAAACAGTTTCCGGCACTTTCGGACCTATTATGAGCCTTTGGTTTGGCAGTCTTTTTCTTTTAGGTTTTCTTAATATTATTAAAATGCCTGAGATATTAAAGGCTATAAGCCCACACTATATTTTTCAATTTTTTAAAATTAATGGCTGGAAAGCTTATCTTGTACTTGGAGAAACAATCCTTTGCGCTACAGGGTCTGAAGCCATGTATGCCGATATGGGACATTTAGGAGCAAAACCTATTAAACAAGCTTGGAGACTTGTTTTTCTTGCTTTAATTACTAATTACTTTGGACAAGGAGCTTATCTTTTATTAAATCCAGAGACTAAATCAGTACTTTTTGAAATGTGCCTTGGCACACTTTCTTTTTACTATATTCCTTTCTTAATAATTGCCTTACTTGCAACTATTATAGCCTCTCAAGCTATGATAAGCGGAATGTTTAGCATACTTTATCAAGCAATTACTGCAAGATTTCTTCCTATTTTTAAAGTTAAATATACTTCAGCAGAACTTCCTTCACAAATTTATATTCCTACTGTTAACTGGTTACTCTTTTTGGCTGTGTCTTTTATCATGTATAAATTTAAAAGTTCTTCTTCTCTTGCTTCAGCTTACGGTCTTGCTGTAGCAGGAGATATGACAATTACTGGAATTTTCCTCATCACCATTTTTTATTTAAAAAAACGTTTTTCTTTTATGAATATTGCTATCTTTACTGCTATTACTACTTTTATCTATTTTACTTCCACCCTTTTTAAATTTCCTTACGGTGGATATTGGGCAGTTGTTCTTGCAAGTTTTCCTTTCTTTATAATTCTTCTTTATACTAATGGACAAAAAAGACTTTACCGTTTTACTAAATTTCTAAGTAAAGAAGAGTTTATAAATAAGTTTGAGCGTTTTTATGCTACAAATCCTAAAATTCCAGGAACAGCCCTTTTTTTAATAAGAGATCCCTCTTTTTTCCCTCCTTATGTAATAGAGACACTCTTTTTCCATGGAATTATTTATGAAGAAAATATTTTTCTTTCACTTATCCGCAAAAATGAGCCCTATGGAATTACTACAAGCTTTCTTCAACCCCTTTGTAATGGTGCAAAGGTTTTTGAAATAGCATATGGTTATATGGAAATTCTCAAAGTAGAAGAAATTCTTAGAGAAAATGAAATAGAAGAAAGGGTTATTTTTTATGGTTTAGAAGAAATTCAAACTTCAAGTCCTTTGTGGAAACTTTATGCTTTCATAAAACAAATAAGCCCTCACTTTGTTAAGTTCCTTGATCTTCCTCCAACAAAGCTTCATGGTGTATTAACCCGATTATCTATGTAAATTTTACCTAAATTAAAAACTTTCTTCCAAGTTTATTTAACATCTTTATAAAGAGAGGTGCCTTTTTCTATTCTTAAAATAAATGCATCAATTTTTGTAAATGCCTCTCCAAGACCTCCTACATAGTTTGTATAAACACCTGTAAATCCTTTTTTAATTTTGTCTACAACAATAGGTTCACCACTTAATTTATTTCCGTTCCAATAGACAGTAGCCCTTTGAGATTTTACTTTTATAGCAATTTTATGCCACCTTGATTCCTTTGGAATGCCTCCGGGTATATCTTTATGCCCCCAGAATTTTAGATAAACAGGATAATTTTTGTATCAATTCCCACATAGGCAAGATTTATATTTGGATCTTTGGTCTTAAAATCACAAACAATCCTATAAAAATTACCATGAACAGGATCTATTAAAAAAGCAATTTCCTACTAAAGGACCTTTTTCTTCTTCTGTAACAGGACAATAAAGGTAAGCTTCAAGATAAAAATTTTCAACCTCCGGTGTTACTGCATAGCTGAGACTTGCAAATCCTCCTACATTTTTATTCCCAAGAACACCTATACCCCCATCTCCATCAGGTGCATCAGATACCTTTTTTCCTTCAAGATTATCAAGATTAAAAAAGGGGAAAGCAGCCCACCTCAATTCTGGCTTACCATTAGGAAAATTATCCTTAAAAACTTCTTGTGCAAAAGCTAAAAGAGGAATAACACAAAAAATTAACACCCATAATATGAAGCTTTTCATAAAATACCTCCAAGAATATGAAACCTTAACAAAATATTATACACAAATTAGAAAAATATGCATAATACAGTATATTTACTTATTATAGCATCATTTACATTAAACAGAACACATGATAAAATAAACTTAATTTTCTTAGGTAAAATTTAAAATGCCAAACAGACTTTTAAAAGCTAAAAGCCCCTATCTTAGAAAATCTGCCTACCAACCAGTAGATTGGTATGAATGGTCTGAAGAAGCTTTTAGAAAAGCTAAAGAGGAGAATAAGCCTATACTCCTTTCTATAGGTGGAGTTTGGTGTCATTGGTGTCATGTTATGGCTCACGAAAGTTTTGAGAATGAAGAAATAGCAAAGATAATAAATGAGAATTTTATTCCCATAAAAGTTGATAGAGATGAAAGACCTGATATAGACAAAAGGTATCAAGAGATAGTTTTTGCACTCACAGGATCAGGTGGTTGGCCACTTACTGTGTTTTTGACTCCCAAAGGTGAACCATTCTTTGGAGGAACTTACTTTCCACCAGAAGATAAATGGGGAAAACCAGGCTTTAAAAATCTGCTTTTAAGAATTGCTCAACTCTGGAAAGAAGATAGAGAAAAACTTTTAAGTTTAGCAAAACAAATTTTTCAGTCTTTGGAGTTTCAAAGTAAAATCTCTCATAAAGGTAAAGTTGATAAATCCCTTCTTGACAAGGGTTTAAAGCATATTTTGCTAATAATTAATTATCAAAACGGAGGCATAGGAAGTGCACCTAAGTTTCATCACTCAAAAGTTTGGGAATTTTTGCTTTATAGATATTTTTTCACTAAAGATAAAAATCTATTAAAAGTGATAGAGTATCTTTAGATGTAATGGCAAAAGGAGGAGTTTACGACCATATACTTGGAGGGTTTTTTAGATATTCCACAGATGAAAGGTGGATTGTGCCACACTTTGAAAAAATGCTCTATGATAATGCAGAACTTTTACATCTTTATAGTCTTGCTTATCAAGTAATCCCCAAAGAGCTTTATCAAAGATGTGTAAAGGGAATAATTGAGTATTACAAAAAAGAGGCATCAGACCCAGAGGGAGGTTTTTATACCTCTCAGGATGCAGATGTTGGACTTTTAGATGAAGGAGGCTATTATACTTTTTCGCTAAAAGAATTGGAAAAAATTTTATCCCTTGAAGAATTTAAAATCGCATTACTTTACTTTGGTGTTAAGGAAAGGGGACAAATGCACCATGAACCTTCAAAAAATGTACTATACATAAATATGGATGAAGATAAAGTCTCTAAAAAAATAGGCATCCCTATAGATGAAGTAAAAAAAATAATAGAGAGTGTAAAGAAAAAACTTTTAATTTACAGAGAAGAAAACAGAGAAAAACCTTTTATAGACAAAACTTTTTATACAAACTGGAATGGACTTATGCTTGAAGCTATGAGCACCTATTATAAAGTGTTCTCAGATGCTTGGGCTAAAGAATTTTCTTTAAAGACAGCAAAAAGACTATTAAACACCCTTTATAAAAATGGTGAACTCTATCATAAGGAAGGAATAAAGGGAGGTTCTGAAGACTACTTATTTTTAGCTCGGGGCTTGATAGCTTTATTTGAAATTACCCAAGAAAAGAAATGGCTTGATATCTCTTTGGAATTGGTTGAAAAAGCAATCCAAAAGTTTTGGGACGAAAAGGAGGGAGGCTTTTTTGATACTGACGAAGAAGGAGAAGGCCTTTTAAAGTTGAAGAAAAAGAGTATAGCTGATTCTCCCATTCAATCGGTGAATGGCTCTTCACCTTACCTTTTGCTATTACTTGGGAATATCACTTCAAAAACAGAGTACATAGATTTTGCTAAAAGAAATCTTGAGACTTTTGCCAAATATGTGGAAGATTTACCTACAGCTTCAGCCTCATATTTAATAAGCCTCTATGCTTTTTTAAAAGGAATTTTTAAGGTGGAAACAAGGGATTTCTTTGAAAAAATGTTAAGAAATTTTAGACCTTTTAAGTTTGTGCTTCATAAGGATATTGATGGGATTGTTGTATGTGAAGGTAATACTTGTAAAAGATACGAAGAATGGGATAATAATTTATTAGCAACTTAAAAACAATAAATAAAGGAAAAAGATGGCAAGAGTTGTAAACTTTTAAGGTAATCCTTTAACTCTTGTAGGTAAAAAGTTAAAAGTTGGAGATAAAGCACCAGATTTTGTAGTGCTTGACATACCTGTTTGCGATATACAAGCAAGAAGGTTCAATGAAGCTGCAGCTAAACTGCCTGATGATGTAGTTATAATGAACATTAGCATGGATTTACTCTTTGCTATAGAAAGGTTTTGCAACTCTGCTGGTATTAACAGAGTAAAAGTCCTTTCTGACCACAGGGATGCCTCCTTTGGCAATGCTTATGGTGTTTTGATTCAAGAGTTACGCTTACTTGCTAGGTCAGTTTTTATTATAGATAGAGATGATACCATAAAATATATTGAGGTAGTTCCAGAAATTACTAATCATCCCAATTATGAGAAAGCACTCGAAGCAGTTAAATCTTTATTATAAAATTACAATTAAGGAGGTGAATGATTATGAAAAAGAATATGGGGAACCTTGATAGAGCAATTAGAATAGTAATAGCTATTATTTTAGGTATTTTAATATTTACAGGTAAAGTTTCTGGCGCAATCGCTTGGATATTAGGAATAATTTCCGTAATATTTTTAATTACAGGTATTATCGGATGGTGCTCTCTATATGCATTACTTGGCATTTCTACAATAAAGAAAGAGGCTAAGTAAAGATAAATAGTGAAATCTAAATGAATTTAGCTTCCTCTACTATTTTATTAATCATCATTTTGAAAATTAATTTATGAAGAGGAAGAAATAAATACCAGTAAAGTCTTCCCCATAGACCTTTAGGATAAAAATAAACAGTTTGAGTAAAAATTTCATTATCAATTGAGAATTCAAGCCATGCTTTACCTGGAAGCTTCATTTGAGCTTCAAGAAGGAGTCTTTTATCTTCTACAATATCTATAACCTTCCAGAAACCTATAACATTTCCTACCCGAATTTCTTTAGTACTTCTTCTCCCTACATTTGTACCGTAGCCACCTAAAATTTTATCAATTAAACTTCTTATTTCCCATAAAAAATTAAGGGCATACCATCCCTTTTCCCCTCCAATATTTTTACACACATAAAATATTTTAGAAGCATAAGAATTGTCAATCTTTTTGATATAGATATCTCTATAAATAGCCTTTGAAATTTCTGGAATATTAGGTATATCACACACTAATCCTTTTGAACTGTCGCACCACCTGCTTAAAACTTGATTTTTTTTCAATTTCTTCTAACGCTTTTTTAACAGCTTCTCTAAAGGGTGTTATTTTTATATGGGGAAAATATTTTTCAGCATTGTCATTCATCTTTACTGTTCTTGTTTTTAACCCTAAAACTAATTCCCTTGCTAATTGGTAATTAACAGGTGTAAGAAGAATAAGCCAATATGATGAAAGTTTAGGTGTAAGAAGAGGCACCTTAATTATAATTCTTTTTAATCCCAAAACTTGAGCAGTCTCAATTAACATTTCTTTAAAGGTCATTGGAGGCATTCCTATGTCTATCATCGAGTGTATAGGAGTTTCATTTAAAATAGCAGACTTAAGATATTCAATTACATCATCTATATAAATTGGACATGTTTCGGTATTAACCCACTTTGGAGTTATCATTATAGGAAGTTTTTCTACAAGATTTCTTATTATTTCAAAGCTTGCAGAACCAGAACCAATAATAACCCCAGCCCTAAACCAAGCTACACTTACTTTTTCTGGGTTTTTACTTAAAATTTTTCCAGTAAGAAATCTGCTTTTTAGATGTATGCTTGCATCCTCTAAATCTCCTCCTAATCCGCCTAAGTAAATTATTTGTTTAACTTCATTTCTTTCACAGCATAATCTAAAATTTTCAGCACTCTGTTTTTCAATCTCAAGATAATTTTCATCTTTCCCCATCATATGAATTAGGTATACAGCAACATCAACAGCTTTGAGGGCTTCCTGTAGAACTGGAATATTAAAGGTATCGCCCTCATAAATTTGACATCTTTCTAAAATTTGATTTTCAAGTTTCTTTTTATTACGAACTAAAAGCTTAATATTTATGTTTTCATTTAGAAGACTATAAAGAAGTCTTCTTCCTACAAAACCTGTTGATCCAGTTAGTAAAACAGTTTTCATTGATATAATTTATTAATAAAAATTTTGTAAAATGGAATCTATACGATTTATATCAAAATCTTGCTTGACAAGAGACAAGTTTTTTATTACAGGAATTTGCTCCTCTAATGTAGGTTTCTTTGTTTTATAAATTACTCCTATGGGAATACGTTCACCCCATTCGAGAGATTTTTGAAAGGCAAGAAATCTATCTTCTGGATTATAGTCATCAGGAAGTTTATAAACTCTCTCACGATACCATTCAAAAGTATTTATTTTATTAAAACTCACGCAAGGTTGAAGAATATCAATAAGGGCAAATCCTTTATGATTTACTGCTTCCTTTATAAGACCTTTAAGATGTTCAATATCCCCTGAAAATCCTCTTGCAACAAAACTACAATTAAGAGCAATCGCAAGGGCAAGAGGATTAAATTGCTCTGATAATACTCCAAAGGGCTGAGTTTTTGTAACTATTCCCTTCATTGTGGTTGGGGAAGCTTGCCCTTTTGTAAGACCGTAAATCTGATTGTCATGGACAAAAAGTTTTATATCTATATTTCTCCTTATTGCATGAATTAAATGGTTTCCACCCTCTCCATAACAATCACCATCACCCGCTACTGCAAAAACTATCAATTCATGATTAGCAAGTTTTATTCCTGTTGCAACTGGAAGGGTTCTTCCATGAACTCCATTGAAGGTATTACACCTTGTATAATGAGGGAATTTTCCAGCCTGTCCAATTCCTGAAACAATTACAAACTGATGAGGTTCGACTCCAAGCTCAAACATTGCTTCATTAAAAGCCCTTAAAATTGAAAAATTACCGCACCCAGGACACCAAGCAGGCTTTTGTCCTTTGTAATCATTTAATGTAGGCATTGACTCTCTCCAAAAGTTCATCAGCTGTAAAGGGTCTTCCATCAAAACGATTTATATGATTTTCAATATATATTCCAGTTTCCATTTTGATAAGTTTAGCAAACTGACTTGTAGCATTCTGCTCAATATTTATTACCTTTTTAGACTTTCTTAACAATTCAATCCAGCTTTTGTCTTTGCTAAAAGGATAAATTTCGCTGAAATGAATCATAGCTACCTTGTATTTTTTAATAAGTTCATCTATTACTTCCTTAACAATTCCAAACATAGAACCCCAGCATATTAAAACAATTTCAGGATTTTTATCTCCATAAATAAGCGGAGGTGAAATTTCTTTTTTTATAAGAGGTATTTTTTTAAAAAGTCTTTTTTCAACCATTCTTATTCTTGTTAAAGCATCTTCAATTATGTGTCCTTCCTCATCGTGCTCATCACTATCTGTCACAACAAGATTTTTTGACTGCCCCGGAACTGCAAAAGGTGAAATACCCGTTTCTGTAAAGGTATGTCTTTTATAGTTTTCTATTTCCTTTAATTTTTCTTCTCTAAGTCTATAATCTACGTACTTAATTTTTCCTAAATCAAAACCTTCATAACTCCACTGAGAATCAGCAAGATATTGATCTGTAAGTATTATGGCAACAATTTGATATTTTTCGGCTAAATCAAAGGCTTTGTTTGTTAAGTAAAAAGCCTGTTCAGGAGAACCAGGTGCAAAGATTACTTTTGGAAACTCACCATGTCCAGCATATAAAGCAAAAAGAAGATCTGCCTGTTCTGTTCGAGTAGGAAGACCAGTTGCTGGTCCTGGTCTTTGTGCTAAAGCAATTACTATCGGAGTTTCAGTCATGGCAGCTAAAGATATTCCTTCAACCATCAAAGCAAAGCCTCCTCCGCTTGTCCCTGTCATTGCCCGAACTCCTGCAAAGGAAGCACCAATAACCATATTTATTGCTGAAATTTCATCTTCAGCTTGTTCAACAACTATTCCATAATCTTTTGCATACTCAGCAACAAAATTGAAAATCCCTGTAGAAGGAGTCATGGGATAAGCTGAATAAAACTTTAATCCAGAAGCGATAGCACCAGCACCAATGGCTTCATTTCCAGAAATAAGCATTTTTGGGCTATTAAATGGTGATAAAGTAAAGGAGCACATTAAACATTCTTTTTTGCAAATTCATATCCAGCCTTTGCACATTCAATATTAGCTTTAATTACTGCTTCACCCTTTTTCTTAAAATTTTTTTCTATAATTTGATACATAATAGTTGGATCCATTCCAAGCATTCCAATTACTGCACCAATAGCAACAGTATTTGACATTAATTTACTTCCTCCATACTTTAGAGCAAAATCAAGAAGTGGAAGATCAAGAAAATTAGGTTTATCAAATTTTTCCTTAATCATTTGAGAATCATAAAGAACTTGGCCATCGAGTGAAAGTTCCTTTTCATGTTGAGTTATACTCTCTCTGTCTAAGGCTACAAGAATATGAACCAAACTTTTTGAAGCAGTAACTGGTTTATGAGAAATCCTAATTTGATAAAAGTTATGTCCTCCTCGAATTCTTGATTCATAATCTTGATGGGTAAATACATAATATCCTGCTTTTGCAAAGATATGAGCTAAAGTATCTCCTATAGTCTGAATACCCTGCCCTGCTTCACCACCAATTTTTATTGTATAATCCATTAAGTTAGAATTCTTCTATATTTAAAATGTTTATTAATATAAATACCTTGCTCCTATAGACCAAAGCATTTTTTTTCTCTTTAAATACTTTTTTAAAGTTCTCAAGAACTTTGTTTAAGTTAATAATATTATCTTAATCCTTTTAATTAATTTAAAAATATTTTAACTTAAAAATTACTCTTTTAAAATTTAATTGTCAATAGTTGTATCCAAAATAATAGATAATTCACTCAAAACATTATCAATCTTTTAATCCTACTGCTTCTTTGAGAAGGCGGATCTCTTCAAGAGAAAGTGAAATTATTTGTGAAGGTTTTAAATTTCCTAACTTAACTGGCCCTATAGCAACCCTTTTTAATTCTAAGACCTTATAACCTAACTTACCAAACATCCTTTTTATTAAGTGATATCTTCCTTCTTTAACTTCTACTTGCAAAAATTTTCGAGTTGTATCTAAAATAGAAATTTTACAGGGTAAAGTTTTACCATCAGAAAGCTCAACCCCCTTTTCCAATTTTTTTAAATCTTTTTCTGTAATTTCTTTATCTATTTGCACATAATATGTTTTAGTAAGTTTCCACTTAGGATGCATAATACGATGAGCAAGCAATCCATCGTCTGTAAAAATCAACAATCCTTCTGCATCCTTATCAAGCCTTCCTACAGGAAAAACCTTTTTTAAACCAGGAAGATTTAAGGGAAGAAGATCCATTACTGTAGGATCTTTGTCTGATTTAGAAGTAATATAATTCTTAGGTTTGTAAAATTTGTAATAATAGCCTTTTAAATTAGATTTTACTAATGTTCCTTCAACTTCAATTAAATCTAAATCAGGGTTAATCTTTGCACCGGGATTGGTCACTTTTTCTCCATTTATTTTTACTTTGCCTTTTCTAATTAAATGAACTGCTTCCTTTCTTGATGCTATACCAAGATTTGATAAAAACTTATCTAACCGCATTTTTTAAAAAATTTTAAATTAATTATTTAAATTTAATAATAAACCTATAGGTAAGCAAATCAACTACAAAAATAGAAATATTATTTTATCACTTTGACTTTTGGGAAATTTAATATAATAAAATTAATAAAAATCCTATTTAAAGGAGGTAATAGTATGTATGGATATGCAGGGAAAATCTTAAGAATTAACCTTAAGGACCAAAAAGTTAAAGTTGAAAACCTAAAGACTGAATGGGCTAAAAAATATATTGGGGGTAGAGGTCTTGCCAGTAAGTATTTATTTGAAGAAATAGACCCTAAGGTTGACCCCTTTAGCCCTGAAAACAAACTTATTATTGCAACTGGTTCTCTTACAGGAACTTCAGTTCCTACAGGTGGAAGGTATATGGTTATTACCAAATCTCCTCTTACAGAAGCTATTGCCTGTTCTAATTCTGGAGGTTTCTTTGGAGCTGAACTTAAGATGGCTGGTTATGATATGATAATCCTCGAAGGAAAAGCTTCTAAACCTGTTTATATCGCTATAGAGGATGATAAAGTGGAGGTAAAAAATGCAGAACACCTGTGGGGAAAATTAGTTTATGAAACCACCGACCTTTTAAAACAAGAATATGGAGATAAAGCTAAAGTCCTTGCTATAGGACCAGCAGGAGAAAAGTTAGCAAGGATAGCTGCGGTAATCAATGATTATGATAGAGCAGCTGGAAGGTCTGGGGTTGGAGCAGTGATGGGTTCGAAAAATGTAAAAGCTATTGTGGTAAAGGGAACAAAGGGAGTTTCTGTAGCAGATGAACAAAAGGTAAAAGATGTTGTGGCAAGTAAAATAAAAATTCTTCGCGAAAATCCTGTAACGGGTGAAGGATTACCTGCTTATGGAACAGCTATTTTAGTCAATATTATAAATGAACATGGGATCTTTCCTGTAGCTAACTTTCAAAAAGCTTACACTCCTGAAGCAGATAGAATAAGTGGAGAAACCATGTCCAAAACTATTTTAACTAAAAAACATGCCTGTTTTAGATGCCTGATAGCCTGTGGAAGAGTAGTAAAATTAAAAGATGGAAAAGAGATAGGTAGTCCTGAATATGAGACAGTATGGGCTTATGGAGCAGATTGTGAGGTCTATGATTTAAATGCTATCGCTGAGGCTAATTACTGGTGTAATCAGTATGGAATAGACACCATTTCTGCAGGAGCAACCATAGCAGCAGCTATGGAACTTTATCAGAAGGGATATATCAAAGATGAAGAAATTGCTAAGGATGACTTGTCTCTTAATTTTGGAGATTCTGAAGCTATAATAGGTTGGACAATAAAAATAGGAAAAAGAGAGGGCTTAGGAGATAAAATGGCAGAAGGCTCTTATAGATTATGTGAAGCTTATGGAGTACCAGAACTTTCCATGAGTGTTAAAAAGCAGGAGCTTCCTGCTTATGACCCAAGAGGGGTCCAAGGCCATGGTTTGGCTTATGCCACTTCTAATAGGGTGGTTGCCATGTTAGGGATACCTCATTTCTCCAGAAATTCTTGGTATTCCCCAAAAACTTGATCGTTTTTCTCTTGAAGGAAAAGCTAAATGGGCAAAACTATTCCAAGATTTTACAGCAATAATAGATTCTCTTGGGATGTGTTTGTTTACCTCTTTTGCCTTAGATATTAAAGATTATGTAGAATTGATGAATGCAGTTTGCGGAACAGATTATACTGAAGAAACTTTACTTACTGCTGGAGAAAGAATATATAATTTGGAAAGACTTTTTAATCTAAAAGCAGGAATAGACCCATCTCAAGATACTCTTCCTAAAAGGTTACTTGAAGAAGTTATACCTGAAGGACCTTCTAAAGGTGCAGTTCATAAGCTTTCAGATCTTCTACCTAAATATTATGAAGTAAGGGGTTGGGACGAAAAAGGGTATCCTAAAGAAGAAACATTAAGAAGATTGGAAATATAAAATTTAAAAATACTTTCTTGTAGAGATTGATTACGGAGTAAAGCTTTGCCTTAGGTTCATATTTTAAAGATTAGAAAAGATGATAAAAGTAAAACTCTTTGCTAATCTTAGAGAAGGTAGAAAAAAGGAAGTAGATTTTGAATTTTTTGAGGGAATAAATGGAAAATATATTCTTAAAGTACTTAACATACCCGAAAAACAGGTCTCCATATTCTTAGTAAACGGAAAAGACCGGTCCTTAGATGAAGCTCTTTCTGATGAAGATGTAGTAGCTATTTTCCCACCTGTAGGAGGAGGATAAATCTTGATAGAAAAAAGATACCTAAGAAATCTAAAAATGCTATCTTTAGAAGAACAAAAAAAATTAAAAAATACTAAAGTAGTAGTTGCTGGCTGTGGTGGTCTTGGGGTTATGTCTTAGAAATGCTTGCAAGGCTTGGTATAGGTTTTATAACTATTATAGATGATGAAATTTTTGAAGAAACTAATTTAAATAGACAACTTTTTTGTGATACTACCACCCTTGGGAAAAATAAAGTATTGGTAGCTAAGGAACGAATTTTAAAAGTAAATCCTGAAGTAATAGTAAATCCTATAATAACAAGAATAGAAGAAAAAAACGCAAAGGAGCTTATTTTAGGGCATGAGGCAGTAATAGACGCACTTGATAGTATACCTTATAAAATTCTTCTTGAAAAAATATGTGAAGAGCTAAAAATACCTCTTATTCATGGTGCGGTAGCAGGTTGGTATGGTCAAGTTACTACAGTTTTACCAGGAGATAGAACTTTATCTATAGTTTACAAAAATCATATAGAAGGATTAGAAAAAGAATTAGGTATCCCCTCTTTTTCTCCAGCTGTAGTAGCTGGAATTCAAGTAAGTGAGTTGTTAAAAGTGATTTTAAAAAAAGAAGAAGTTCTTTCTAAAAAACTCCTTTATATAGATTTGCTTAATCAAGAATATCAAAAAATAGATTTATCTTTCTAAAAGATTTGAGGTTAAATTTTATGCCAAAAACAAACTTTCATCTTCATCCTTTGAAACGCTAAATTTTTGAAAAATATAGTGCGAGAGGAATTTGAACCTCCACTCTTTGCTCTCAAGATAAAACCAAAAAATAAAAAATAACTTATATGCTTGGCTTTTCAAAAGCAAAAAAGAGCATCTTTGAGCAAATTTATCACAATTTATCACAGTATAGGATGTGTATTTTAATGACTTTTGGAGAAAAGAAATAGTATCTCATTAATTATGTTAAGGATTACCCGAAGAACATAATAGCTTTACTTAAAAAGATAAGAAAATTATCATAACTCTTTATACAATTGAGATTAATATAAAAATGTCTCAAAAATATCTCAATTCTTAGAAAACATCTATAGTGCTTTTACTTTCCTTAAAGTATATCTCGTTTAATTGAAATCACGGTGGAAATAGAGGTTAGATTAAAAAGATTTCTTGCAGAAGAACTGTACTGTATCCCATTTGTCAACACATTTTTTAAGAGCTAAAAAGTATAGAAGTCATACCTCTAACTTCGCACCTTCGCTCTCATAATACTTCTCAAACTGAAAATAAAATGCGACATCAAAATTAATAAGTAAAAATAACCTGTTTTAAAAATTTTAGATCCTTCCAAACTTTAAACTTTACCAAACTTCATTCTCACTAAACTTCCAAATTCCCAAACAAATTAAAAACAAACAAAAAAATCAAAAACAAAAGGAGTTTAACTTTTTTATTTTTGACCTTTTTGAGTATCCCAAATTCTGGATGTCTTTCAATCATTATAAATAACCAGCTCTCAACTTTGATACTTTTTCAGTCTCTGCTATTTTGCTTACTAATTCTAATTTTGTTCAACTATTATAGAATTTCTCAAAATTTTCTTAACTTACAAGAAGAAAAGTAACTGGGGAAGTTTTTAATCTTGAAGAAGAATTAGGGGTATGGACTTGGGAGAAAAAAAATATATATAGCAAAATTCAAAAAAAGCTAAGACCTTATTCATAAGTTAGTTGAGTGCTTTTTTAGTAGTATATTTAGGTATAAACAAGAAAAAGCTTATAAAATAACAAGTTAAGTAGAAAAGGTTATAATATTTTAAAAAATTGCAAAAGATTAAATTAATGAGGAAATTAGCTATTTTATCTTTATTTATGTTTCTATTTAGCTTAAAAGGTGGTTATGTTGATAATTATTTAAATAGGAATTTCTACCAAGAAGCCGAAAAAAGCTATAGCAAAAAGCCTGATATTATTGAATCAAACTTTGGAGGGAAATGTTTCTTTTTTGATAAAGATAAAGATATATTCTTTGAGCTTAAGGATCTAACTAAGGTTTTTGAAAATATTATAAGAGCTTGGACAAAATTAGCTTATATATTAAAGTTGAAAGAGAAAGAAAAAACAAATAAAAAGATTTGAAAAAGAAAATAAAAAGTTTTCAGATTCAGAATCCTTAATAAATTCAAACTATTCCTGGTTCAGAAAAAAATCTGTTTAGAAGTAGATATGAAGGAGAGTATAATTGAAAATTTTGATCTTTTAATATAAATATAAAGAAACCTTTTAAAATACCTTAGTTTTTTCTGAAGTATGACTAAAGTAGTTCTTTAATTATTTATGTACTTTCTTAATCTTTTAATAATCTTTTTTTCACCTATCTAACACTTAAGTAAGATTGATTAGGGGAGGAAAATTTTAAAAAGCAATCTCTTATATTAAAATTAAAAAAATAATTAAAAAGAAGGGATTAAAAATGTATCTTATAGCAGAGAAAGATAAAAGGATTTGTCAAAACTGTAATTTGTGCCAAAAATTGGTTTCTTGTCCTGCTAACTTTAAAGATGAAAATTGTGTTGGTTGCGCAGCTTGTTTTCTAGCCTGTCCTTTTGAAGCAGTCAAAATGATAGAGATAAAAAGAGAAAGAGAAATTGAAATTGAGGTAGATGGGAAGAAATTTAAAATTCCAGAAAAAATTACTGTTAAAAAAGCTTTAGAAGGGTTAGGATTAAAATTTGAGAAATTCCCAGAAGGTGGAATTTTTATCCCTTGTGAAGTGGGTGGCTGCTATTGTTGCGCTTTGGAGATCAATGGAGAAATTAAACCAATTTGTATTACTCCAGTTAAAGAGGGAATGAAAATTAAAACCCATTTGCCAGAAAATTTTATACCAAAAAGAGTTGTTGGTGGTTTTACAGGTCACACTGTTGGCGGAGTAGGAACTCCTTGGTATTTAAAAAATCAGGGCTACATTGAAGTGGTTGTGTTTGTTTCAGGTTGTAATTTCAGATGTCTCCAATGCCAAAATTGGACCATTACTTTTAGTGGAAAAGAAACTCAAAATTATTTTGCTTTAACTCCTCAAGAAACAGCTCAAATAATAACCAGAATAAGGAAGAAATTTAGAGTTGATCGAATTGCAATATCTGGTGGAGAATGTACTTTAAACAGAAAATGGTTAGTTGAATACTTACGAGAACTTAAGAAATTGAATCTAGATGAAAAAGCAAGGCTTCATGTGGACACAAATGGTTCTTTACTTACTCCAGATTATCTTGATGAGTTGATTGAGGCTGGAATGACTGATATTGGAATTGATTTGAAAGCTTTAAACATTGAAACCTTTATGAGAATTACCGGATTAAAAGATGAGAAATTAGCTCAAAAATATAAAGAGACAGCTTGGCAGGCAGTGAAATATTTAGCTGAAAATTATAAAGGTAAAGTCTTTTTAGGAATTGGCATTCCTTATAATGAAAAGTTAATTTCTCTTGAAGAAATTGAAGCAATGGGAAAGGAAATTTTTAAAATTGATCCCGAAGTTCAAGTTTGCGTTTTAGATTATCGCCCAGAATTCAGAAGAAGAGATATCAAAAGACCAACTTTTGCAGAAATGGAAAAGGTCTATAAAATTCTAAAAGATAACGGCCTAAAAACAGTTATCTGCCAAACTCAATTTGGACACATCGGACCTTAAAAATTAAAGTTTTAAAAATCTTTAATCAAAAAACAAAATATTCCAAATTTTTGATCTTATTATTTCAAGAAACGATGACAACACAAAAAAATCTAACTAAGGGTTTTGAAAATATTATAAGAGCTTGGACAAAATTAACTTATATACCAAAGCTGAAAGAGAAAGAAAAAAATGGAAAGATTTAAAAAAGGAAATAAAGGGGCCAGATTAAGAATCTTTAATAAATCTAATTATCCCAGATTGGAAAGAAAATTTATTTCTGCATTAAGTAATTCAATCAAAAAAGAAATATAAACAGCAACAAAGTTTATTTTAACTTATCTCTTTATTGAGAAAAGCACCTCTATCTTAACAACAAATTAGGCAAGTTGAAATTAAGCAATAGGTACACCTTTAAAATTTTCTTTATATGGAAGTTCTTTTTTAATTTTTGTATCAAATATTGTTTCAAGCAAAAATAAAGCTTTTTGACGTGATAATATTTGGTTATAATTTCCACAAAAAACTGAAAAAATACATGAGGGGCATCCATCTTCGCAGTCACATTTTCGTAGAATTTCATAAGCAATTTCTTCAGCTTGTTCAAATCTTTCAAACAAAATTTTTGAAAGCCCTGAACCACCTATAGTTGCATCATAAATAATTATCTCACCACTTGGATAACTAAATCCTCCCATAGATCCTGTGCTAGCTCCCACTACTGGTTCTGCAGCTGTAATAAGAACGTGTTCTAAAGCATGAAAAGCTTCAGCACAAGAGAAATCATCCCAACCTTTTATTATTGGATACTTAAGAATTATAGCCTTTGTGTTATAACAATAAGATACAGGTGTTATGAAGCGCTTTTCCTCTTTTTCCTTTTCTCTTTTAATGTTTAACAAAATATACCCTCTAACCACTACTTCCAGACTAACATGAGCATAAGCAAGAGGAATATCATGTATTTTTCTTGAAGCTATGATTGAATAGTCTTTAAGAATTATGTCATATAAAGGACGTGAATAAAGGGGAGTATCATCGGGTAATCTTTTTATTTTAGCTATTTTGTTTTTAAGGTCTAATTCTTTTACACGGTAAGTTCTTCCAGAAACCAAATAGATGGCTTCAGGATGAAGATCAGTAATTGCAACAGGTAAATCTCTTGAACCTATTTGTTTTTTTGAATCTATTTCATAAATTGAAATTGTTTCAGGCGATGATCTTAAACCATTCTGTCTAATATAAACATAGGTTTTTGCTGTATGCTTTGTTATTTTCCCATATCGATTTATTATACCCTCAAGTTCCAGCTCTGTTAAAATTTTTTCATAAATTTTTTCAGGGATATCAAAAGGTTTTTCTTTTAAATTAGTTTGTAAGTTGAGAGCTGAAAGGTGAACCTTTATTACTTCTTCGTTAAGTGGTTCAATAGCAATTGGATGAGGTTGTTGAACAAAGTATTTTTTAGGATTTTCTATATAATAACAAGAAATTGGATCATCCGAAAGAATTAAAAATACATATCCTGGTTTATCTATCCTTCCTGAACGACCAGCACGCTGAAGATATCGACTAAAGTTTGCTGGAATAGTAGGCATTATTATGGCATCAACAGTAGGTATATTAATACCTACTTCAAGAGTAGGTGTAGCTACTATTCCGTCTAATTCACCTTTTTTAAATGCATCCTCAATTGCTCTTCTCTCTTCAGCTAACAACCCAGCTCTATGAGTACTTACTCTAACCCCCAAGTTATATTTAGCTATTTTGGTAACAACTTCAGCCATTTGTTGACTATCTACAAAAACAATAAACTTTAAACCTAATTTACTTAAAAAAGAACATAAATATGCTGTAAAAGACCAACGACTTAAGTTTCCACAAGAAATCATTGTATGAACTATTTGGCTTTTTCTGCTATCATCTTGGATTATTTCTACTTCAGTTCCAAATACCAAAGATGCAAATTCTCCTGGATTTCCTACTGTTGCTGAAGAACCTATAAGAACAATAGGTTGATTCTTAAAAAGCTTTATCCTTTCTATAAGATATTTAAGATGACATCCTAAGACCCCTTCATAAACATGTAATTCATCAAAAACAAAATATTTAGCATTTTTTATAAACATCTGTATCGCAGAGCTTAACGGAAAAAAATGAAGCATATCTGGAGTGGTAATTAAAATTTGTGGTGGGTTTCTTGTTATTTTAGTTCTCTCATTTTTAGGGGTATCTCCATCATAGACTACAACAGATGTGTTAAAGTTTTTAATACGATTTAATTGATCCCGTGCCAGTGCTTTTGTAGGATACACTAATATTGCCAAAGGTCTTTGTGAAGGATTTTCATGTATTTTTTGCACAATCGGTACTAAAAAAGCCTCAGTTTTCCCGGTAGCTGTTCCAGCTACAATCATTACCGATTTATCAGCTAATATTGTCATATAAGCCTCTTCTTGAAACTTATACAAATGATTTATTCCTAATTTTTGTAAAATTGAAGCTATACCTGAAGGAAGAGCGTTAATAGAAATACCGAGCTTAGGTTCTGACTTTTCTTGTACATATGAGTAAACTATACCTACTTCTCTTGAAAATTCAGAAAAAACTTCATCAGGATATCTACGCTTTAACCAGTTTTCTACTTCAGCTAAAATTATATCGTACCTCTGCACATCTTACCTTCCTACTTTCTTAAGCTAAAAGCATTATTACATAAAGGATATAATAGTTTTTCTTCTTTTCAATTTCTATAAATCTCTTTGATCTTCAAACCTACTCAAGCTTATTGGTAATATAAATAAGTCGTAACTATACAACGCAATTCTAAAGCAAAGGATAAACTTAAGAACAATTAAAGCACTTTAAGGTCATAAAGATAGTTAAAACTATTCAAATCTATACTAAAATAACACTACCCATTTTATACAAGGTGATTTATGTATTAGAAGATGTAGCAACCAGGTGATTGTCTACTGATAACCTTGCTACCTAGAAAACTCTTGGAAATACAAATCGGGGCGAGAGGATTTGAACCTCCGACCCCCTGCTCCCAAGGCAGGTGCGCTTCCAGGCTGCGCTACGCCCCGTAACTTTTATAATTATAATCTTTCCTTATTATTTTACAACTATCTCCTCTA
>Ga0185307_1000038_pt1 | contig 97830 bp, 93 predicted proteins | sample LHCtaG_FD_128010 | JGI IMG/M metagenome (GOLD analysis project Ga0185307, IMG submission 128010) | Hot spring microbial communities from Little Hot Creek, USA to study Microbial Dark Matter (Phase II) - LHC4sed_matched (SPADES... | ecosystem: Environmental > Aquatic > Thermal springs > Hot... | reverse complement strand
GATTTGTTTAATTGGTGGTTGCTGGCTTCAGAGTATGGTTTCGATATTGACCCACTTCTTCAAACAATGTTTGATAGGGGGGTTGATGATCCATGGGCTCTAATATTTAGTAGTGAGTATAGGGCTTTGGCGTTGATTGGATGTGAGAGGTGGCTGTTTAGAACTGAGGCTTTGCAGAATCTCTTCGCTCAAGGTAAGGGCATTCTGTTTGCATATGGATTCCCAGAGTTCCCATTATTCCACTCATACATTTGTGATGAGATTAAGGGTGAATGGTGGAGTCCACTGATATTTGGAGGTTTAGCTAAGGATTACATAAATCACACGCATCCATTGGCTTGGGGTGTGGATAATGTCACCCATGGAATGGCAACAACGTTAACTGTGGGGGTTGGTGCTGATGTGGTTATGACTGCTGTGGAGTATACTACTCCGAAGCTCTATAGGGAGCATATTAGCGGTGTTACGGTGGCATCTTATGAGTATGCTCCAACTCAAGCAAAGTATGTCGCTATAGGCGATCATATGCTCTTCAGTTATGGTCTAATTAGAGATCTTCAATGGTATATGATGTACGCGTTAACTGGGATTAACACTTTGGCTAGTGCCCCCACTGGAAATCACATACTCGCTATTAATGCACTTAAATATGTGACCAATGATCCTCCATCTATATCCATATCGCTTGCACCATCATATCATCCGGGTGACGATGTGGCCATCAGTATTACTGTTGAAGATCTTTATGGCGTTGATAGTGTTAATGTTACTGTGAATAGTCCACTTGGCTCAAAAGTCTTAAGTAGAGTTTATAATGTCTCGTCTAGGGTTGCTGTATTGCCATTGCAGTTTAAGCTTGAGGATTATGCTCCACTTGGAACTTATAGTATTGTTGTTAGAGCTATTGATAATATGATGGATTACTCTGTGAAGACCTTCACCTTCAGTGTTACTGGACTTGAATCTAAGGTTTTAAGTGGAGTAACCCTTGCCAGTGATTTCACACCTAAGAGCGTATTCAAACCTGGTGAAACGGTGATTGTTAATGCTACATTGGCATGTAGAGCTTTTGTTAAAGCTAATGTTTACATTCAGGTTTTAACTCCAGATAATGTACCACTAAATATTGGCGTTGTTGGCTCCGAGCTCCCTGCTGGCAGAATCGTGAACGTTGCCAATGGATTCACATTACCTCTAAACATCCCCTTGGGAAGTTATACTGTGAAGATATATGTTTGGTATAGTGTTCCCGGTAGGGCTGATTGGAGGCCACTAGCTGATGTTTACACGGCTACATTCACTGTTTCAGGTGGATAGGTGAAGGGTATTGAAGTCAAAAAATATACCTCCCATTTTTCTATACACTCTAATGCTGGTATGCATCTCTCTTTTAAGCATAACACTATTAATCTCTATATGGACTTTTGCAAATCCAGCTTTAAGTGTTACAGTTTCAACGGATAAAGATGCATATAGACGTGGAGAATCTGTGACTATTAGTGGGCTGGTTTTGAAGGATGGTTCTCCAGCATCGGGTGCATCTGTGGGAATCATCGTTAAGAATCCATTGGGTGGAAATGTTTTTATAGATCAGAGAAGTACTGGCACTGATGGTAGATATTCCACATCATTTACACTTCCATTGGACGCTATGGTTGGGCAGTATACAGTCGGTGTTACTGCGACTTATGGTGGTGAGAGCGCCATATCATCAGCTAGCTTTAGGGTTAAGCTTTCAACCACGTTGACATGTTCAGTTTCTCCATTAACGGCAGTTATTGGTGGTAGCGTATCAATATCGGGAGCCATAACCCCAGCAGTTTCAGGTGTAACTGTGACATTAACGTTTACGAGGCCTGATGGAAGCACAACAACAGTTTCCACATCAACTGGAGCTGATGGCTCTTATGCTGTCACTTACACTCCCAATATGATTGGATCATGGAGTGTTGTGGCAAGCTGGGTTGGTGATGAAACGCATTTCGGCGCCACAAGTTCAGTTGCTTCCTTCACCATTACTAAGATTCCATCTTCAATTACGCTTTCACTGAATGCTACCAGTATCTACCTTGGACGGAGTATACTTGTTGAGGGGGTTTTAAGCCCCGCTGTTAGCGGAGCTATGGTGACTGTCAATTATACGCGTCCCAATGGCACAGTCGTTTCAAGGCTTCTCCCAATAAATGCCACTGGAGGTTTTAGAGATGTATTCAGACCTGATGTTGATGGCGTTTGGAGGGTTAGGGCTGGTTGGGCTGGGGATGCAACACACTCCTCCGCCTTGAGCTCTATTTACGAGTTAACTGTTGTTAGGAAGAGGCCTTCCACAATAACATGCTCAATTTCACCTTCAACAGTTCAAGCTTATGGTAATGTAACGATCTCTGGAGCTATCTCACCAGTGAGAGCTTTTGTACAAGTGGTGCTTCAATATAGGGTTGGGGAGTCGTGGGTTGACATAGCCACTATTAGAACTGGGTCTGATGGGTCGTACAGATATGTGTGGGTTCCAGTGGATGTTGGAAGCTACTTTATCAGAGTTTATTGGCTTGGCGATTTGGAGTATGAGGGGGCTGTGAGTGTTGAGCAGCCTTTAACTGTTGTAAAGGGGGTGAGCTCTTTAACCATTAGTGTTATGCCATCATATGCTGTGGTTGGCGGCAATGTAACCATTAGTGGTCTTTTGTCTCCGAGAATTCCAAATATACCAGTAACCATTATGATGAGGACTGGTGGTGGACCGTGGACAAATATATCCACAGTTAGTACTAGTACTGGAGGGGTTTACAGGTATGTCTGGGTGGTTCCGGCTTCCGGAGTATTCCAATTCAAATCACTTTGGCCTGGGAATGTGAATCTTAATGGTTGTGAAAGTGATGTTGTCAATGTTACTGTTGTAGTTAAGTCCACCACAATTAATTGCACAGCCATACCTAGTAAATTGAAGGTTGGTGAGAGGGTTGCTTTTAGCGGCTTCATAAATCCACCAGTTTCAGGTGTGGATGTGGTCATTGAAGTTGTTAAGCCAGATGGCTTGGTAATGCGCTTTACAAATAAGACTTTGGCTAATGGTGGATACATGTACGTGTACTATCCAGATGTTGCGGGTTCATATACTGTGCAAGCTTCATGGCCTGGAAACATGGAGTACGCTGGATCCACCAGTAGTAAACTGGCTTTTGATGTAGCTAAATCTTCAAGTACAATAATAGTTACGCCAACACCATCCTCCTCGGAGCTTGGCTCTACTATTAGCGTTTTTGGAAGGATATATCCAGTTAGAGTTAACGTTGAAGTTAACGTCACATACATTAAGCCTAGTGGATTTAGAGTTTCAAGGATCTTGGTTACATCTGTTAATGGAACATTCTCTGATAGCGTAACCTTAGATGAGGTTGGGGTGTGGGGTGTTATAGCATCATGGCTTGGAGATGCATCCTACACTGGATCCTCTTCATCCTCATCCTTCACAGCAACTAAGAGGATTACAACAATAACTTTGGCCATATCCCCATCACTGCCGAAGGTTGGTGAAGACATAACCTTCAGTGGTGTGATAAGTCCAGCTGTCGTTAATGCCACTGTTAACATTAGGGTTAGTGTTGATGGTGGAGGTACTTGGAGTGTTATAGCAAGCATACTGACTGACTCCACTGGCCACTACAGTTATGTTTGGAGGGCATCGGCATCTGGAGCCTACATATTCAAGTCAGATTGGCCTGGTAATGCTGAGTGTGAAGGTGCTGTGAGTCAGGTGATAGAGGTTGTTATATCTGAGGAGGTTAAGCAGAGTTTGGTTACACTGCCCACTGGAACCACTGTTCTAGTATCATCTTCAAGTAACTCTACAACGACGGATATGAAGTTCGATGTTGAGGAGAATAAGGTTGTGGTGAATGCCACTGGGCCCAGTGGAACTACTGGTTTGACAAGCATATTCATTCCATTCACATTGCTGGAGGCGTATAACACTACAATAGATAGACTGGTCTTCCTAGTTGATGGAATCCCCGTAACGCCCACCATAGCAGTTTTGCCAGATGGCTATGTAGTTACAGTTAGCTATACGCATAGTGTACATGTGATAGAGGTTTACATGGTTACCTACACGTTGACTGTTAGGGTTCTCGATTATAAGGGTGCACCCCTACCTGAGGGGGCTAAAGTGGTTGTTTATGGGCCTATCAACACATACGACTTCACAAATAAGACTGGAATTGTAGTTTTCTTTAAACTTCCAGCTGGAAACTATACTTTAGAAGTTTATTATGGTCCAAAGGTGGGTTATTCAACTATTAAGATAGTTGGGGATACTAGTTTGACGATAAATACTGTGGTGGGGAAGCTTGAATCTGAATATGAGCAGCTGACGAAGAGTTATAGTGAACTGCAGAAATCCTTCCAAGATTTGAAGAGTAAATATGAGCAATTAACTTCAAGTTATAGTTCGTTGATGACAACATTCACAGTAACATCGATTGCACTGATACTGGTTATAGCTTTGCTATCCATACTATTGTATAAGAGGAGAAGGTGAAATTCCAAAATCCATCCATTTTTTTAAAATTCTTTAAACTAGCCCCTCACTTCAATGGATTTGATATTCAATCCCCCATATATTGTGGTAGATACATTTAATAGAAAACTGTGGTGGATTGTGCCTCCATTTGCGGTGCCCCCTAAAGTTGAGATCTTGAAGATGTGAATGTCAAGATCTGTGAAGCTGGTGGTGTGGATGGGTTTATGTGATGTTAAATGAAGTCTGCATGGCTGATGATGCTTATAGATTGAAGAATATTGTGTTTCATGAACTTAAATGGTAACTTAGTTAGTTGGAATGCAAAATCCTTATATATGCTGTGGTAAATACAGTGAATCGAAAATTGTGGTGATGGGTGTGGCTATGTGTAAAGAGCAGTCTAAGGTTGAGGTGGATGCTGCGAATCTCTCTCTTAGGGATGTGAATGCCAGAATCCGTGAAGCTGTTGCCAATGGTTTTAGGGTTCATGTGAAGAATGCTCGCCACATTCATGGACTTGCTGCAGGGCTTAGGTCTGGCGATATAGTTGTTGAGGGTGGTGCTGGAGATTACCTTGCCATGTTGAATGGTGGAGCTAGGGTTATCGTTGAGGGTGATGTGGGGGATTATGTTGCTGATGGATCTTGGTCTGGGGAGGTAATTGTTAAGGGTTCTGCGGGTTATGGTGCTTCCATGTATGCTTATGGTGGTGTACTTGTGGTTCATGGTGATGCCGGAGATGCTGTTGGGCAGATACTTAAAGGTGCCACTGTGATAGTTAATGGTAATGCTGGTAGCTCCATAGGGCTTTACATGGTTGGCGGCGACATAATAGTTGTTGGGAATGCTGGGAGGCTTGTGGGTGACTGGATGATTAGAGGTTGCATATATGTTGGGGGGATGTATGAGAGTTTAGGTAACAATGCTAAGGAAGTTGAATTGACTGGTGAAGATGTGGATAAACTGTCGAAGCTGTTCGATAGGTATGGCGTGAAAGCTGATCCATTGAAGTTTAAGAAGATAGTTCCAGTCTCTCTAAGACCATTCTATGGGTAGGGGGGTGATGTGAATGTCCTTGCATCCATTATATGCTAAGATATCCAGTAAGAGGTATGGTGAAACACCATACAAGGATGTTTGGGAGGAGATTAGGTATAGAGCTGAAACTGGGAAGTATATTATAAGGGGGTTTGGCTATTCAGGTAGACTTCCACACTTCGACGACCTACTCCTAGTTCCAGCGCAGCTGGCAGAGCCTGTACCCGTGGATACTTATAGGGAGAAGGTTGACACCACAGTGGTTATAGGTGGAGGTATGGTTAAGAAGCCTCTTAAACTGAATACCCCAGTTCTCATTGCAGCAATGAGTTATGGAGCTACAAGTAGGGAATTCAAACTTGCATGTGCAAAGGCTGCTAACATGACTGGCACATCCACAAATACCGGTGAGGGTGGAATGGTATTGACTGTGAAGGATGATGGTGAAATTGAGTATACAGAGTATCAGTATACGAAGCCCAATGGATACTTAATGGTTCAATTTGCATCTGGGAGGTGGGGTGTAAGCGTAGACTACCTATTGAATAGTGATGCCATAGAGGTGAAGTATGGTCAGGGAGCTAAACCCGGTATGGGTGGACATCTCTTGGGGGAGAAGGTTACTGAGGATATAGCTAGAACTAGAGGGATCCCTGTGGGCACTGATTGTCTAAGTCCAGCTAGACATATGGACATAAGATCCTTAGAAGACCTCAAGAACGTTATAAAGATAATTAGGGATATTGTTGGATACGAGAAGCCTGTTGGAATTAAGTTTGGACCTGGAAGGGTTTATAAGGACGTTTGTATGGCTGCTCAATGCGATATAGACTTCGTAGCAGTTGATGGCAAGTATGGGGGTACTGGTGCAAGCCCAGATCATTCGATACAGAATGTGGGTTTACCCACAATAGCCATTATACCAGCAGCTGATAGGGCTTTGAGGGATTCTGGCGTTAGGGATCGTGTAACCCTAATAGCGTTGGGTGGTTTTAGGCATGGTGGCGATGTTGCTAAGGCGTTAGCTCTAGGTGCTGATGCTGTAGCCTTCTCTTCAGCCATAGAGATAGCTGCTGGATGCACATTATGTGGTCTATGCTCATTGGGTAGATGTGCTGTGGGTATTTGCACGCAAGACCCTAATCTCAGGAAGAACTTTGGTGGAGGTAAAGGGATAGATCAGGGGGCTGTATGGATATCCAACTATATAAATGCAGTGACCAAGGAGGTTGCTCAAATAGCTGCTTCCATAGGGCATAAGAGCATTAAGGAATTCAATAAGGAGGATTTGAGGGCAATAACCATTGAAGCTGCAGCCATATCTGGTGTGAAGTTGGCAGGGTTGGAGGATTACGTGCTTCCACAGTGGAAGTGGTTCTAAGGGGTATTGAACACTCAACACATCCCATTTTTTTAAGCTTCATAATTGAATTGGGGTTTAGAGGGGGTAAAACTGGTAGGTATAATTTTACTTAGATGTAAAATAGTATTTGATGGTTGTTTAGAGGGATTTATCTCCAGTATTTTGGGCTGTGAAGCTGGTGGTGTGGATGGGTTTATGTGATGTTAAATGAAGTCTGCATGGCTGATGATGCATCGATATTCGAGCAATCAATCTTGTGGGGTTTGGGGTTGAAGCTAGTAGATTATTTAATATACCATAATGTATAAATTTATGTTTGGTGATCCTTTGGCTTCAGAGTTTTATGAGCGTGAGCCTCCAATACCAAGGGATGAGTTTGTCCGTGTTGGGGCTGATGATTTAAGAGGCTTCGTCTCCAGCATATTTAAAGCTTACGGAGTCCCTGAGGGTGATTCTGATGTGGTTGCAGATGTGCTTGTAACTGCAGATTTATTTGGGATTTCGAGTCATGGTGTTCAGAGGGTTTCAAGGTATGTTGGTGGGATAAGGTGTGGGAATGTTAATGTTAAGCCTAAAATCTCCTTTTATGGTAGGGGTGCTGTGGGGGTTGTTGATGGAGATAATGGTTTAGGTCAAGTTGTGGGTGTTAAGTGTGTGGAGTTTGCTTTGGAGAGGGTTAGGGATTATGGTTTAAGCTTGATACTCGCCAAGAATAGTAATCATTATGGGATTGCAGGTTATTATGCTTTGAAGTTTCTTGATGCGGGATTCATAGGTTTCTCATCGACAAATTCTGATAAGCTTGTCTCATACGTTAATTCTCTAGGCAGATTCCTAGGTACAAATCCCATTGCCATAGCTATTCCAACACCTCGCCCTCCACCAATACTCTTCGATGCAGCTACATCAATAATCCCTGTGGGTAAGATTGAATTGTACTCTAAGCTTGGTAGAAGCATCCCTGAGGGTTGGGTTATTGATTGTGAGGGGAATATGCTTTCAGGGGATGCTGGGAGAGTTCTAGAATTGATTAGAGAAGCTAAAGCTTCACTACTTCCATTGGGTGGTTTAGGTGAAGATTATGGTGGCCATAAGGGTTCTGGATTAGCTTTCATCGTAGACATAATATGTGGGGTTTTATCTGGAGCTGCTTGGGGTGTTCATGTTGGATACACTATTGGTAGTAGGCCTGCAAATGTTGGTCATGCTTTTGCAGCCATAGACATTGAATCCATAATGCCTAGAAGTGAATTCCTATCTAGAATTGAGCAGTATATTAACGAGATAAAATCTCTACCAAAACATCCAAAGGCTGATAGGGTTTGGATTCCAGGTGAGAAGGCTTGGCTTACCATGCAGACTAGGCTTAAGATTGGGATACCAATACACTTAAACGTCTACAATGAATTGTATAAGATTGCTGTGGATTCCGGTTTGGTTAGGGAGTTGAAGATAATTTCAAGGTGTTAAGTTTTGGAGGAGGCTTTGAGTAGAATTCCATCATATAGTCAGGAGTTTGGATTAGATTTGAGGGTTAAAGGTGATAGGTTTAAGTGGTTCATTGCATCTATGCTATATGCTAAGAGGATATCATCTAAGATTGCCAGTGAAACTTTTAGGAGGTTTTTGGCTGAGGGGTTGACGGATCCAAATAGCATAATGAATGCTGGTTGGGATAGAGTTGTTGAGGTTTTAGATTCAGGTGGATATGTTAGATACGATTTCTCCACAGCTACAAATATACTTGAGAATATGAGGATGCTCATGGAGAGGTATGGTGGAGACGTTGATAGGATACATGAATTTGCATTGGATTCTAGGGATTTGGAAGAGAAGCTTATGGAGTTTAGGGGGTTTGGACCTGTGGCTGTGAATATATTCTTGAGGGAGCTTAGGGGGATTTGGAGTAAAGCCGACCCTAAACCTTCGAGTTACGCCAAGATGATGGCTTCAAAACTTGGATTAAGTGATGATCTTATATGTAAATATGAGTCTCAGCTTGTCAGATTATACATTGAATATTGTAAATCTAAGAGTTGTGGTAAATGTCCAGTTCAAAATTTATGCTCTAAACCTGTGTAATATTATGCTATCTCCCCCTATATCCCATCATAGTATAGGATCTGTTTAAATGCTATTGAAATCCTACTCTTAATGTTTGATAGTCTTCCAGCAATCTTCACCTTCCCCATTCTTAAGGCTTCCAGAATTTCCTCAATATCGTTTCCCTCAGCATCTATTATTGTGTATGCGTTTCCAATACATTCTGGTTGATGTGCATCGCTTCCAGCGGTCATTGGCACATTTAATTTCAATGCCATTTTCAACCCTCTTCTAAGCATGAATTTTGATGGGTAGTTGGAGTTTATGGCTTCAATGGCGTCTGGCTTCTTCTTAATCCATCTATCAATTCCATGGATTTTTGTGGCTGGGTGGGCTATTATTGATATTCCACATTCGTCCCGAAGCCAATCTATTGCCTCCTCATATTTTGCGCGTCTTTCACCCCATGGATTCCATTTAACTCCTAGGGCTAGTATGTGTCCTGCATCTGTTTTCAATTCGAATCCTGGTATAACTATTAGCTTTAGCTTCTTAGCATAATCTTTAGCTTCGAGGAATCCATTTGTGGTTTCATGGTCTGTTATGGCTATCCCATTTAGCCCCTTCTTGTAGGCTGCTATGAGGGCTTCTCTTACGCTTCCAATTCCATCTGAATGGTTTGTATGTACGTGTAAATCTATTTTCAATTTACTATTCCCCGTTTTGGAATATTGTGGATATGTAGTCTCCAGCTAGATGTGCCATGGCTACGACTATTAGGGCTATTGTTACATGTTCAATTATCATTTTCCATTGTTTTCCTTCTCCTCTGCCTATGATGTAGCTTAATGTTGCCAGTAGGATCATTCCCCAAATTATGTTGACTATTATGGATGTCATTAGTTCTTCTATTATTATTGTTGGTATGATGAAGCTTGATGCTATTAGGAATTTGAATATGAATGTTGTTATTGTGGATATCCATATCTCCCTTTGGCTATGCACCTTTTCACTTTCTTCTGACATGTGTATTCCTAGGGCATCTGAGAAGGCGTCTGCAATGGCTATTGTGAGTATTCCGCCTAGAACTGCTATTTTTGAGTGTGTTCCTGAGTGTAATCCAACTATTAGGCCTAGTGTGGTTATGACTCCAGATGTTGATCCAAAGCTTGCTCCTACTGTGAATGAGTGTCTTCCAACCATTACTTGATCTCTAATAAGTGAATTTCATATGCCTATAAGCTTTTTCACTATTGAATCTACGTTTAACCCAAGTTTCTCAGATTTCTCAATGGCACTTCTACCAGTATGTTCTATTATGGTTTCAAGATGCTCAGTTTTTATTCCGTATTGAGCTCTATAGTTTACTGATTGTATATATGTGGCTATGGTGTCAGCTAAATCCACTATTTTAGCTTCAATACTTTCACCTTTAATGTACTCCTCATACATTTTTACCAGTTCTTCATCTTTTATTATGGTTTTGAAGTATTCTATGCTCACTTTATCTATGTTTCTTCTGTCAAGCTTCTCTTTTACTGGTTTAGGTATATCTGAGGTTAATGTTTCTGCTAGATCATGTATTAAAGCCATCTTGATAATTCTCTCTTCTTTATCCTTTAACCCTATTTCTCTACATATCTCCATAGCTGTAAAGACTGTTTTTATTGTGTGTTCAGCTATGCTTTCAGCTATATCGCTGGGTATCTTTGCCATTATCCATCCAGTCCTCTTAATCCTCCCAAGTCTCTCCAGAACCTCGTATATTCCAGTCAATATTTCAACACCCTCTTTTGATTAACTATTCCCAGATTTTAGATAAGTTTTTGGTTATGGTAGTATTATCTTCCCAAGTATTACTCTACACATGGCTCCGGTGGCTTTTGGAACGTTGCTTGGATTTCCACTTAAAGTTTCATTTGCCAGTATGGTCATTATTAGAGGCTCTTTTGCTTGTGCTGGTATCCCGTAGTCTTCGTGCAGACTTACTTTGGCTTCTGGATTTAGCTTTCTAATCATGTTTACAAGGGTCTTATTTCTACTTCCACCTCCACCGAGAATTATTTCATTGGGTTTTCTAGGTAGGTATTTACGGTATGCTTCACTTATGGTTTTAGCAGTATAGAATGTTGCTGTGGCTATTATATCCTCCCATTTTAAACCCATCTTTAAAGCTTTCTTCAAAACTTTCCCAGTAAATTTCCATCCGAAATCTTCTCTACCAGTGGTTTTTGGTGGCTTTTGGGATAGATATGGGTGTTTCATCATATAATCTAGTAACTTCATGTTTACCTCCCCCCTGGATGCTATCTCTCCATCTAAATCCATTTTGGTTTTTCCATTGGTCATCTCTTCAATCAATGTATCTATAATCATGTTTCCTGGTCCAGTATCGAAGGCTATTATGTCATCTAATCCTCCACCTTTAGGTATCCATGTAACGTTGGCTATTCCACCAATATTCTGTATTGCCCTATCAATTTCCATGCTTCTGAATATTATGTAGTCTGCATATGCGCTTATGGGTGCTCCATGTCCACCTGCAGCTACATCCCCTTGTCTGAAGTCTGCTATGGTTATTATCCCAGTTTCATGGGCTATTACTGCAGGCTCCCCTATTTGTAGTGTGGATCTAGATTTGTATCCAGCTATGCAATCAATTTTTGGATTGTGGTATACTGTTTGACCGTGGCTTGCTATGAAATCTATCTCCCTCTTATCTAGGCCAGCTTCATTTATGGCTTTCAAAGCTTTCTCAGCGTAAACTCTACCTAGAATATTGTTTAATTGGCATATTCTCTTGACGTTCCCAGTCTTGGGGTTTATTGCTCTAAGTATTTCTTTCCTCAATTCTGAGTTGTACTCGTATGTTACGTTATAGATTATTTTGAATTTGGTATTTAGCCAATTCCCCTTGAGTTTCACTATGGCTATGGATACTCCATCTATGGATGTTCCAGACATTAATCCTAAGGCTATCTTTTCATCTTTGAATCTTAATTGGCATAGTTTATCCATTACATTCAATTCAGTTCGTAAGATTCATCTATCTATACATGTTAATAACGATTTAGATCTGGTTCTATTCTACTTTTACTTCTCTTCCAGTTCTCTTTTTTGGTAGTTCTATTATGAGTAGTCCTTCGAAGTATTTTGCTTTTACACTTTCAACTTCCACTGGGTCTTCCAATTTTATTTTATACTTGTATTCCCTTTCTCCTCCTGGTAGTTTTATGGATGGTTTTGCTGTGGCTTCTATGATTCTTTCATTCACGTATAGTTTTATGTCCTCCTTTCTCACTCCAGGCATTTCCAGTGTGACGATGTATTTGTCTCCTTCATCTTTTATGTTGCTTCTCTCGGCTTCATACTTGTATGTTTTCATTTTTATTATTGGTATCCCTATTCCACCTATGATCATTCTTATCTCTCTTTCTCCATCTTCATGATTACACATTTGTACTCACAAGTCTATTTTTGTACTTTTAAGTATTTAAAGTTTGTTTTTGTACTTATTCTACTTCGACTTTCCTCCACCCCTTAAGTTTATCCTTAACTTTTCTAAGTTCTTCTTCTAGGAATTTCTTGTATTCCTCAAGTTCATTTACATCTTCAATTTCTTCAACTATGCTTACGTATCTTTCTTCCCCTCTCGGTTTCGAGCTTTCCATTATGAATGATATGTATTTCATTATGGATTTTATCTTTGGTTCTATTAGGTTTGGTATTTTGCTTAGGGCTTCAACCCCCTTTTCTGTTAGTTTAACCCATCCATCTTCATCTACTTCTATGTACCCCCTCTCCTTTAATTCTGTTAGTGATGTGTAGAAGGAGCTTTTTGATTCAAATCCAAATTTATACATTTCCCGTAGTAGGTTTGATGCTTTCTCCTCTCCACTTCTAAGTTTCAGTAGTATTGCTATTTGATGTGGGTTTAATCTTTCCCCTCCAATCTTTACTTTAAACATAATTCTCCTTCACTCTACTGTGAAGTATGCTCTCCTTTTATCCTTACCCTTATTCTGCACCTTTATTAGCTTTATCTTCCCCACTTCTCCAGTACTTTTTACATGTGGTCCTCCATCTGCTTGTATGTCAAGCCCCTCTATTTCCACTATTCTAAGCTCCTCTACTTCTGGTGGCATTTTCTCAGCCAATTTTACTATTCCAGGTATTTTGAGTGCTTCTTCCCTCCTTAGGAAGTATACTTTTACTGGTAGATTTCTTTCAACTGCTTCATTAGCTTTGTTTATGGCATCTTCAAATATGCTTCTATCCATTGTTGGTATGTTGAAGTCCATTTTTGCATCTTCCACATCCACTTGTCCTCCAGTTATTAGTGCATGGTAATCTCTATACATTATTGCTGCAAGTATGTGTGCTGCTGTGTGTAGTCTCATAAGCCTATACCTCCTAGGCCAATCTATCCCCCCTTCAACTTCCCATCCCACTTCAGCTTTTGGCTGCATGTCCAGTACATGTATTATATCTCCTGTGGCATGATCTAGCTTTACATTTAAAACCTTGTATTCTAATCCCCCAACTTTTAAGGTTCCTGTGTCGTGGGCTACCCCTCCAGTTTCTGGGTGGAATATTGTTTGATCCAATACGATTTCAACTCCATTTATGGCTGTGATCTTGGCTTTGAATGTCTTCTGGTAGCTGTCATATTGGTATAGGTGTTTTGTGGGCATATTTCATCGTCAATCTACAACTCTACGACTCATAACTTTTTAAGTTTTCCCATTCTGAATTAGTTGTTGGTGTATAATTTGGATCTGGATTTCTTGGCTGGACAGATGATAATGATGGGGTTTAAGGGGTTTGAATTGGATTCTGAGCTTATGGATGTTTTGAAGAGGGTTAAGCCATGCGGTTTAGTTTTATTTCAGAGGAATATTAGGGGGTTAACTCATGTTAGGAGACTTATACGTGAAATTCAAGATTACGCTTCAAAGATTGGTTTGCCAAATCTCTTTATAGCCTTGGATCATGAGGGTGGTATCGTCTTCAGGTCTGAGAGGCTTACTCCACTTCCAAGTGCCATGGCTCTTGGAGCTTCAGGTGACCCGTCCCTTGTGGAGTGTGTAGCTAGGATTGCTGGTGAGGAGCTTAAGGTTTTGGGGTTTAATGTGAATTTCGCTCCAGTTGCAGATTTGAATACTAATCCTAGGAATCCAGTTATAGGTTTAAGATCTTTTGGCGATGATCCTGAATCTGTTTCAGTTATGGTTTCAAAGTATGTTTCCACTTTGCAGTCTATTGGGGTTATGGCTACAGCTAAACATTTCCCAGGTCATGGCGACACATCTATAGATTCACATTTAGATTTACCCATAGTTGATGTTGATCTAAATTTGCTTATGGCTAGGGAGCTTAAACCATTTAAAGCTGCTGTGGATGCTGATGTGGCTTTAATAATGACTTCCCATGTATCTTTCCCAAAGATTGATGAAACTGGTTTACCTGCAACTTTATCTAAGAGGATTTTGAGAGATATTTTGAGAGGGGTTCTCGGGTTTAATGGTCTCATAATTTCAGATGCTCTTGAAATGAAGGCTATTAGTGGTAGATTTGATGTTTGGGAAATTGCATTTCATGGTTTAAATGCTGGGTTGAATATATTCTTGAGATGTGATGATTTCGATGCTGTTTTAGAGTTGAAGGATGCAATAATTAAGTGTGTTAAGAGTGGTAGGGTTGATTCAAGTATTCTATATGATTCTTATGCTAAAATTGAAGCTGTTAGGGGTAGGATAAAGTCTGCATTAACTCTTCATCCACCAGCGAAGTTTTCACCAACACTTTTTAGGAGGAATAGGGCTGCTTCTAGGGATTTATCCCTTAATACTATAACCTTAATTAATGGTGGAGCTTTTAAACCTATTAAAGATTTGAATTCAATAGTTATTTTGATTCCAAAGTCTCTTGAACGCTTCTTATCTAGATTTGATTATGATGTTGTTGGTATGATTGTGGGTGAATTTGGAAGTTATGTGGAGAATATAGTATTATACTTTTATGATGAAAGCTCCCCAATTGAAGATATTGTAGAGTCTTCTCGTAGTGTTGATGGTGTAATCTTCTTCACGTATAATGCTATATTCAACAAGTTTCAGATGGATTTGTATAGGATTGTTAAGGATATGGTTTCCGTAATTGTTGTTGCTGGGTTGCCATATGATGTTGAGCTTATTGAAGATTCTAAACCAATATTCTTAACCTATGGTTTAAATCCACTTTCACTTTCAGCTCTTGTGGATGTTTTGTGTGGTTTTGAGAAAGCTCGTGGAAAGGTTCCAGTTAAGTTTAAGCAGCATTTTTCTGGCTAGTATATGTGGTAATTCTCCTTTTCATACACGTATTTGAGGAGTTCCCCCTCTAATTCGTCCACTATACTCCATGGATCTCCACCATCATCTATCCCTCTCCTAACTCTATCATCTCCAATTAGCATGTCTATCCAGTATCTTCCCTTAACCCTTCTCCACTTAAATCTATCTGGATATAGCCTTTTAACAATGCTTATCACTTGTATCCCTGTTAAGAATGGTCTGAATGAATCTCTGTCAGTTATGTGTAGTTCTACTCCACTACATATTTTACCAGCATACTTCCCTTTGCAGGGTTTGAATGCTACTGGTCTGAATCCAACTCCAGTTAATCCAACTCTATTTAATTCTTCGGCAAGCTTCTTCCCTTTAATCCATGGTGCTCCGATGATGTGGAATGGTTTTGCAGTACCCCTCCCCTCAGATATATTTGTCCCTTCTATTAGGCATGTTCCAACATATACTTGTGTTGTTTCATGTGTTGGCATGTTTGGTGATGTGTACATCCATGGTAGTCCAGTTTGATCGAACCATAAGCTTCTACTCCACCCCTCCATAGCTACAACTTTAACTTCAGCTTTTAAATGGTACTTTTCATTTAAGTATGTAGCTAATTCACCTATTGTTAAACCATATCTTACTGGTATTTCTGCTATCCCGATGGGTGATCTGTATTGTGGTTTTAGTATGGCTCCTTCAACTATCTCTCCTGTTAATGGGTTTGGTCTATCTAGTACTATTATTGGTTTTGAGTATTCCCCGCATGCTTCTATGCAATGGTATAGTGTGGATATGTATGTGTACCATCTTACACCGACATCTTGTAGATCAAATATTAGTGCATCTACATCTTCCAGATCGATTTTACTTGGCTTTAAATTCTCATTATATATGCTTTTCAATTCCACATCGTATTCATCATCCCTCTCCTCTATGGAGTCTACTATTTTGAATCCATGTTCTGGTGTGAGAACCTTCTTCACTTTGCATTTCCCTTTAACTCTTGCTTCATCTATTACATGTGTGAATTGTGGTGTCATACTTGACTGGTTTGCTACTATGGCTATGCATTTACCTCTCACATCTCTGAATTCTTCTTCTGCATAAACTTCTAATCCAACTTTAACTCTCCTCAATCTTCTTCACCTCTGCAATTTCTATTGCTTTTGATGGTATTCCTCCAGCTTCTTTAAGTAGCTCTTTAGCTTTTTCAACATTTAAGCCTGTCTTAGCCATTATTATTGCCAGTGTAACGTTTCCTCCAGCTTCTATGAGCTTTTCCTCTGCCTCCTCATATGATACGCTTGCTTCCTCCATTATTATCCTTTTAGCTCTCTCTTTAAGCTTTTCACTGGCTGGTGTAAGGTTTATCATTAAACCACTCTTTACTCTTCCAAGTTTCATCATGGTTGCTGTGCTCATCATAGTTAATATTACTTTTTGTGCAGTTGCAGCTTTCATTCTAGTGGATCCAGTAACTATTTCTGGGCCTGTTTCGGGTGCTATTAGTATGTCTGCATGTTTAGCTATCTCCCCCCTCCTATTGCTTGTTATGGCTATGGTTTTTGCTCCAATTTCCTTAGCGTATTTCAATGCTGATATAACGAATGGTGTTCTTCCACTGGCACTTATCCCCACTACTACATCGTTGCAGTTCAGTCTTTTGGCTTTTAGTTCTCTTATAGCCATTTCAGAATCGTCTTCAGCTCCCTCCACTGGTCTGAATACTGCTCCAGGTCCACCTGCAATTATTGCTTCCACCATTTCAGGTCCAACATTGAATGTTGGTAGAAGTTCAGCTGCATCCATTATTGCTAGTCTCCCACTTGTTCCAGCTCCAACATATATTAGCTTTCCACCTTTTGATAATGCTTCTACAATGACTTCAACTCCCTTTGCTATGTTTTCCAGTTCTCTTGAAACAGCTTCTACAGCCTTTTTATCCTCTTCATTTATCCTTTTCAGTATCTCTATTATGGGTTGCTCTTCTAATCTGATATCTCCATGTATCCTTGATTCCGTTGGTATCTCCTTTAGTTCTTCGAAAACCCTCTTTTCACGCATTTGCCCACCCCTCAAGACTTTTAATAACTTCTTCATTTACTGTGAATCCCGCTTCTTCTATTGCCATTAATATTGCTCCAGCAACCCCCCTATAACTACACCTACATATCTTCACATTTGGGTATTCAGCTTCCACATATCTCCTTATTGCTTCAATGAGTTTACTTGATGTTTTAAATACTCCACCTGAACAGTATACTTCACACTTCTCCATTCCACTTCTCTTTATTAGTGTTTTTATGAGTCTTGCAAGTTCCCATGCTGCTTCCATCATTATTTCTTCAGCTTCTTCATCCCCTTCTTCAAAGGCTTTAGCTACATCTTCAGCTATTCTCGCTACATCTATAATCCCCATTTCACTGTAAACTTTCTCCACAATTTCTTGTGGTTTGTTAACATTCAGTTTCTCCATGATCTTTAATGTTAGTTTTGTGGGTTGCCTCCCCTCATCATACCCTCTTAGAATCTTGTTTATAGCTTTCCTAGCAATCCAGAATCCACTTCCTTCATCTCCCAGTAGGTATCCCCATCCTCCAGCTCTTAATGGTTTGCCATTAACTTCCATGTATGCTATGGATCCTGTTCCACATATTAGTATCATTCTATCCCCACCCCCCATTTGTGTGGCTTTGTATGCTATTTTTGCATCTGATGTTAGTATAACCTTTTCAGCATACTTCCCATTTAATAATTCCATTATTAGCTTCCTATTCCTCTCGTTTTCAAGTCCAGCTGCCCCTATTACGCATATCTTTGCCTTCTCTTCCAGTTTAACCATCTCTAAAACTTCTATTAGATTCCTCTTCGCTTCTTCATAGCCTACTGCATTTATGTTTATGCTTCCTGAAATATGCCTTTTTATTAACTTACCATTCATTAGTGTTGAAGCAGCTTCTGTTTTGCTTCCTCCACCATCAACTCCAATAACGTATTCCATCAATCTTACCCATCCACATATTCTTATCATAATTTCGAAATTAATTGTTTTCCTTAGGTTTTTGGAAAAGTTAATATTTCATGGTTCAATAATTTTAATGGTGTCCTTTTGAGAATTATCCCAGATGAGTATGTGGATGAAGTTAAGGGGATTCTTGGTGGATTGAGGGATGATGTTAGGGTTCTATTGTTTACTCAGAGGTATAAGTGTGCTGGATGTAGGGAGGCTGAATTTCTCCTTCAAGATCTATTAGAATTGTCTAGTAAGATTGTTTTGGAGAAGTATGTTTATGAGGATGCTAGGAGTATGTTCAACGAGTACAATGTAACTTATGTTCCCACAATAATAGTGATTTCATCTCATACTGGTGGTATGGCTAGATTTCTAGGTGTTCCACTTGGATATGAGTTTTCAAGTTTACTTGAAGATTTACTTCATGCATCTACTGGGGAGAGTAATCTCCCTAAATCTGTTGTTCGAGCTGTTGGTGAAGTCAATGTGAATGTTGATGTTAAGGTTTTCGTAACTCTCACATGTCCATATTGTCCTATGGCTGTGAGTGTTGCCCACTCTTTCTCGTTAATAAACCCGAAGATCAAGAGTGAAATGATAGATGCATCTCTATTCCCAAATCTTGCATTAAAGTATTCTGTTTCAGCAGTTCCAAAGACTATTATAAATGATTTCATTGAGATTGTGGGGGCTTATCCACCTGAAGCTTTATTGCAGAAGATAGTTGAAGCTGTTAAGCGTAGGTAGATGCTATTCATTTAAGGTGTGACCATACCTTTATTTATTTATGTATCCCCATTTTTATTGGTGTTCATTTTATGGTTAAGTATGATTTGGTTTTGAAGGGTGGATTTGTTGTTGATCCAAAGAATGGTTTAGAGGATTACATGGACATAGGGGTTTCTGGTGGAGTTATAGTTGAATTGGATTATGATATTGACCCTAGATATGCAGCTGAGGTTTTGGATGTATCTGATAGGATAGTTTTCCCAGGGGTTATAGATTCACATACGCATATTGGTAGGATGGGGTATAGGATGATGGCTAAAGTTGGAGTTATAACTGCAATAGATATGTCTGCATCCATGGAGTCTATAGCTATGAATATGAGGAATTATGGTGCTGGATTGAATGTTGGAACTGTTACTAATATTAGGAATTATCATCATAAGGCTGCTGAAACTCTGAGTACTAGTGAAATTAGAGATGCAATTTCTAAGGCTATGGTTGAAGGTTCTCTTGGAATAAAGATTACTGGTGGACACAACCCCTTCACCCCTGAAACTACTGCTGAAATTATAAGTGAATGTAATGAAGCTGGATGTTATGTGGCTTTCCATGTTGGTACAACTAAGACTGGTAGTGATTTGAATGGTTTCATGGAAGCTTTGGATTTGGCTGGAGGTAATGGTCTTCATATAGCTCACGTTAACAGTTATTGTAGGGGGCTTATTGAAGATCCAGTTTATGAGGCTTTGAAGGCAATTTCAGCTTTGAAGGGTAAGAGTAGGATTGCTTCTGAATCATATTTAGCATTGATAAATGGTACTAGTGGTTTATGTGTTGGTGATGTTCCAGTTAGCCGTGTTACTAGGAATTGTTTGAGGATGAGGGGGTACCCTGAATCTAAAGCTGGATTGGAGAAGGCTATAAGAGATGGGTATGCTTATGTTAGGGTTGAGGCTGGCGGTGAATCAGTGCTAGTTACAGGTGAGGATGGGGTTAAATTGTGGCTTGAAGCTGAAACCAATATTGGTATAAGCTTCCCAGTAAATGATCCTGAAGCTCAAATAGTTTTAGCTACTGCTAAGGATGGTGGGAAGTTCGTTGTTGATGCCATTAGTACTGATGGTGGAGATATACCTAGAAATGTTCAGGTGGAGTATGGTATGTTACTGGTTAAATTCGGTGCACTTAGTTTGAAGGATTTGGCTGTTAAATTATCATTGAATCCAGCTATGATGTTTGGTTTGGAGGGGAAGGGGCATCTTGGAGTTGGAGCTGATGCAGATATAACTGTCATAGATCCATTGACTGGAACTGCATGTATGGGTATTTCTGGAGGGAAGGTTATAATGGTGGATGGTGTAGTTGTAGGTTCTGGCGGTAGGATCATAACCACTGAGCATGGTTTAGATAATGTTAAGAAGTATGGTTTTGAATGTAAAGTTGCAGATTTATCTAAAGCTAAGATGTATTCCGGGGTGATATATGGTGGTTAGTGTTGATGTACATCTACAATTCATACCTGGAGTTGGCTTTATGGCTAGGAATAGTCAGAATCAAGTTGTATTGATGAAGGCTCCAATACCCGAAGTTCCACCAGCAGGTCCAAGTCCAATGGAGCTTCTACTTATGGCTTTAGCTGGATGTACTGGTTACGATGTTCTCTCAATACTTTTGAAGATGAGGCAGAAGGTTGAATCCTTCGAGATTCATGTTAGTGGGGTGAGGAGGGATGAGGATCCAAGAGTGTATACGGATGTGTATTTGAAGTATATTGTTAGTGGAGATGTGGATGAGAAGAAACTTTCAGAAGCCATTAGGCTTTCCATGGAGAAGTACTGCTCTGTTTCAGCTATGCTTAGGGATGGCGGTGTAAAGATAAATGTTTCCCATGAAATTCATGGAAGCTCAAATTGAGATAAATTTTTACAGTTGAATTCAAAAATATTTTTTAGGTTAGCCGGGTGGTGTAGCGGCCAAGCATGGCGGGCTCTGGCCCCGTCGACGGGAGTTCGAATCTCCCCCCGGCTACCATTAAAATTTAATTGTATTTTGAATGTTCGGTTATAGGCTTCTAATCTTGTGTAGCCTATTCCTCTCCACGTATAGGTCTATTTTCCCATTTTCTGATACTGTGAATTCCACTGGTTGCTTTACTCCATTAGACCATGTATAGAATTTTAGTGTTTCTAGGTTGTCGTCGCATGGTATTAGTGGTGTTGATATGTCTGTCCATTCATCTTTCCATTCCATGTATAGCATTCCACCTCTTGAAACTACGTTTACCCTTATGGCTCCACCATACCCTTCATATACTCCTGTTAGCATGTTCATCTTCTTCTGTATCTTTATTATTGGGAGGTCTTCTATGTTGATTCCGATGAGCATGGCTAATGCTGCGTGGGCTATGTATGTGTATGGGAATCCAGTGGTGTTGGATGCCATTACAATTCCAATCCTTTCTTCAGGTATGAATGCTGTGTATGCACTTGCACATCCTGTTGATCCACTGTGATGTATGACTTTCCTACCATAGAAGTCTTCTATTACCCCCCAACCATAACCATACCCCTCTCTACCATAGTATGTTCTAGGTCTCTCTATGTGGATTTTCTGCATTTCCATTATACTTTCCTTGCTTGCCAGTTTTACTCCATCAAATTCTCCGTAATTCATTGATGCTATTATGTAGTTTGAGAATTCATTTACTGAGCTTACAAGTCCCCCTGCAGCATGTATGAGTTTGTCGAAGGGCATTTTAACCTTTCTTGGGTTTCCATCTTTATCCTTCCAGTATGGCGTCATCTTGTCAGCTTCCTTTTCGAATTCCTCCTTTAGGAATGTGCTTCTAAACATTTTTAATGGTTCCAGTATCTTCTTCTTTATGTATTGATGGTATTCTAGTCCACTTACCCTTTCAATTATGTCTCCTAGGATTGTGTATCCGGCATTTAGGTAGAAGTATCTTTCTCCAGGCTTTGCTACTATTTCCCCTTCTGCAGCGTTAACGTATCTGTAGAAGTCTTCCATGCTACTTAATGGTGTGTAATCTTCTCTGACTCCTGTAGTTTTCCTCAAACTTATTACTGCAGTGTTTAATGATGGTATTCCTGAGGAGTGTGAGAGTAGGTGGTGTATTCTTATTGGATGTTCTTTGAATCCAATTTTTAGTGGTGCATAATTCTCTACAGGGTCTTCTAGGTTTATCTTCCCCTCTTCAGCTAATTGCATTATTGCCAGTGCAGTCATGGATTTTGTGCATGATCCAACTCCGTATAATGTGTTTGGGGTTGCTGGTGTGTTGCTCTCTAGGTCTCTTGCTCCAAAAGCTTCCATGTATGCCTTTTCTCCATTGATTATTATTGATATGCTTAAACCTGGTGTTTTACTTGTTTTCATGAGTTTTGGAGTTTCACTTTCAATAAATGCTTTTAACTTTTCAAGTTTCATGTTTATAATTGTTTTTGCTGGTTTATTTATATGTGTTGTATTGGTAACCTTTTTAAATTAATATTTATACATGTAAATATTGGTGAATGGTCCCTTGACTCTAGACTACTATACTGCTTGTATACCGTACAGTTTGACTAATCTTGCTTCACAACTTAAGTCTCCAACTCTAGTTAGAATTGACATAAACATACCTGTGGTTGATGGTAGGATAATGGAGGATAATATGAGGATAATTGCTTATGCTCATATACTTGAACTCCTCTCTGAGTATGCTGGTTTAGTTGTTGTGGCGCATCAAGGTAGACCTGGAGATGAGGATTTCATACCATTAAAGCAGCATTGGGTTGCTTTGAGGAAGCTTTTACCATCAAAGATAGATATAGACTTCATCCCTAAGGATAAGGTTTTCACTGAGGAAACTAAGTCTAGGATTATGGATCTTAGGGAACGTGAAATACTATTATTAGATAATATTAGGATGTTTGAGGAGGAGCAGAAGTGGAATCCTGAGAAATCTCAATTCATAAAGTTCTTTAAGGGGGTTATAAAGAGCTGTGTTAATGATGCTATACCAGTTTGGCATAGAGCTCATACGAGTGTTATGGCTCTCCCCTACATTGCTAGGACTTGGGTTGGTCTTAGATCGATGTATGAGCTTAAAGCTTTAAGTGAGGTTATGAGAAACGCTAAGGATTGCGCTATAATTATGGGTGGAGCAAAGCTTCAGAAGATACAGTATCTCACATCTATACTATCAAGGATGGAAGGGTTTACTGGAGGTCTTCCAGGTCAACTTGTAGCTAGAGTTAAGGGTTACGATTTAGGTCCTAGAAATAATTCCTTCCTTGAATCAAAGATGTCTAGGGAGGATTTTGAAGCTGCTAAGATTTTGGCTGAGAAATTTAATGTTGCTCATCCAGTGGATTTCGTAGTTCTAGATAATGGTGAAATAAAGGAGGTTCACATAGAGGATATGGGTAAATGTAATGGTATAATAATGGATATTGGAAGTGAAACTGTGGAGATGTATGCTAGGAGGCTTCAGGAGAAGGTTTATAGGATTAGAGCTGGACCTTTAGGGGTTTATGAGAAGGGTTTCTCTAATGGTGTTGAACTTACAAAGCTTATTGCAGGTTTAGGCTTGATATTCCTTGGTGGAGATACTACTGCTGAGATTGTTAAGTATGGGTTGGATAGGATAATACTGAGTACTGGTGGAATGCTTTGTATTAGTGGTGGAGCATTTATACATGGACTTGCAGGTGAAAACTATCCATCTGTGGATTTAATTCTTAAGCAAAATAGATTTTGATTCCCGGTGAGGGTAAAATATTTTTTATATCCCCTCTTTAAACTTCCTGTATGTGTGGTAGTCTAGGTATATTAGGTATGGATTGCTACTCTGCCATTCAGTATTGAATTTCTCAGTTCTCTTACGTTTCTCAACTATTTTTGGGGTTACTGTTATTAGGTATGCATCGCTACCAGCTCCTGATCCAAAGCTTGTTAAAAGGATTTTCTCGTATGGTTTAGCTATATCTAGAATAGCAGCTAATCCCGCTGGGCTTGACCCAGAATATAGGTTTCCAAATTTCGTTACTTTTAGTGATGGTATGCATTGTTCTTCTCTGAATCCAAGTCTCCTGGCAACTCTTAATGGGAATTTCGCGTTTGGCTGGTGTGGGATGAAGTAGTTTATGTCTTTTGGTGTTAAGTTCATTTTATCCATAAGCTTCTTTGAAGCTTTGATTATATGTTTGAAGTATGCTGGTTCCCCTGTGAATCTCCCTCCATGTAGTGGGTATCTTTGTCCATCCCTCCTCCAGAAGTCTGGTGTATCTGAGGTTACTGAGTACCATCCCTCTATTTCAGCTATTACATCCATGTTCCCTATTATGTATGCTGCTGCACCATAACCTACGAAGTAGTCTAATTCTCCTCCAGGTTGATCTCTTGGAGCTGCTTGTGAGTTGTCGGTTCCTATAACCATCGTAAAGTATTCCTCCCCCCTTTCCGCCATATACTTTGATATTGCTACTGCATCTTTGAACATGCTTGTAGCTGCTTTGCATGCGAATTCTGTGTCTATGGCATCTACCCCTCTAACACCATCCCCCAAGTTTTCACCTAAATCCAGTACTTGTGCAACTTTTGATGCTATTGGTTTTACTGCATATGGGTTTGATTCTGTTCCCACGTAAATCTTTTTGATTTTCCATCCATGTAATGCTGCTTGTATTAGTGCAAGTTTCCCTGCTTCCACGGCTGCTGTTATGGAGTCTTCATCTAGGAATGGTACTGATCTCTCCATATCCCCTTCCCTTATCCTGAATCTCGATGTGTATAGTGCGTATCCAACTATTCCAGGTTTCTCTGAAGGTTCTTTCGGCTCTTTCGGCTCGTATGGTATGTATGGGTAGTATTCATCTGCAAATGTGAAGGTGAGTGATGTTGTTGGCACTATTTCATGGGGTTCCGCTGCATACCTCCTTCTAAACCTGAAGACAACTTCCCTCCCCTCATACTCTTCTGGTTTGAATGATGCGTTTTGTATGTGGTCTGTTAATCTTGCAGGTATTCTTATGTCTGCTTCTGGTATTCTAACTATTCCATAGATGTATGGTGAGAGTGTTTTGAATTTGTTTGTGGGGTCGTCTATTAATGTGCATACTTCTAGAACTCCTTTACTGTATAGGTAGCTTGTTTCCTCCATTTTTCCAACACTCTTCCTCCCACATTTTGGGCAGTAGTATCTTGGCTTGTAGTATCTTTTTCCACATATTGGGCATATGCTTCCACGTAGTCTATCTGATATGTAACTTACCCTTCTCTCTATGGGTTCTGAGCTCACCATTCCCACCTCCTGAAAATGTTTACATATGTTTTTGTTCCAAATCCTTCATGCTCCATGTTTAATGCGTAATCTCCATCACTTATGGGTATCTGTCTATCCCCAGCTTTCCCCGTTAATTGAAGGTATATTTCAATTATCTGTGCACCTCCAGTTGCTCCATAGGGGTTTCCATCAGCTTTCAGTCCACCATTTGTGTTAACATATATTTCCCCTTCATCAACCTTATACGTGTACCTCTTGTTCTCCATGCTTTCAACTATAGTCTTCCAAGCAGTTCCTGGTTTATATACTCCAATATCTTCCAATGCCACTAACTCCATTAACGTTGATTGATCATATAGTTCCATTAACTTTATCTTTTCAATTCCCACTTTAGCTTCTTCCATAGCTTTCCTTGCAGCTATCCTAGTTGATTTGAATCCTGCTAGATCTTCTCTTGAGGGGTATGAGAGGTAGTCTGTGGCTATACCTCTCCCCACTATGCTAACTCCCCTTTTCACTCCAATCTCTTTTGCCTTTTCTTCACTGGCAAGTATTATTGCTGTAGCTCCATCTGATATAGGTGCATAATCGTATAGTCCGAGGATTTTCCCATTCCTAGCTTTTATAACTGTTTCCACGTCAACTTTTACCCTGTAGAATTGTGCGTCTTGGTTTTTGGAACCATATTCATGGTTTTTGTGGGATATGTATGCTAGAGCTTTCATTAATCCTTCCACTTCAATTCCACTTAAACCATACTTCTTGATATACTCCTTTAGCATTAGTTCATGGTGTGCTTCCATGCTTCCACCAGCATAGTAGCTCCATGAATCCATAAGCATCATTATGTCATCTCTGATCTTGTCGAGTCTATCATTCATCTTTTCAATTCCCCCTACCAGTACTATTTTGTATCGGCCAGCTTCTATGGCGTTGCATGCATGATTTACAGCTGAACTAAATGATCTTGCTGTTTCCATGGGTACATGTAGATCTAGGATTTCTGATAGGAATCCTTCTTCTAAGCCTATCTTGTTTGTTAATTGTAGGAAGTAGTTTGATACCATTACTGCATCTAGATCTCTCCTTTCTATCCCAGCTGATTCTAAAGCTTTTAATCCAGCTTGCTCTATGAGTTCTTCGGGGTCTCTCTCGTAGTGTTCTCCGAAGGGTGTTCTTCCACATCCTATTATCACGACTTTATTCGACATTTGTCGATCACCATTACGTTTACAGTCGACTTGAATACATATAAAACCCCATTTAATTTAAAAATCTGTTGGTGGCCATTATAGGTGTGTTCAGAGTTATTGCGGAGTGTATGGGTTTAAAATTGAAAATCCCTAATGGATGTTGGTTCAGCTTCTTCAATAGTCCATATCCATCTCACAGGTATTCTTCAGCTGTAGACTTGTATTATCCTGAAGGTGAAGGGCTTATGCCCATTGATGAAGGAATAGTCTTGGAGATTGGGAAGTTTGAGTGTCCAGTTAAGAGGGCTGATGCATCCCCCTTCGATTACATAACATTGATAAAAGTTGATGAAGATGTTGTTTTGAAAGTTCTTCATGTGAAGCCCTATGTGAAACCTGGTGAAAAGCTCTATTTAGGAGATCCTATTGGTAAGATAATAGTTTCAGGTTTCCTATCTCCATGGTCTAATGTTCACATGCACTTGGAGTTTAGGGGTTTATACGATCCATATAGGGCTTTGGGAGGGTTCAGAATTGATATCCGTGAAACTGTAAATCTCCTTTCAAAACCAAATAAATTTGAAAACTCATTTACAGTTGAAGAGGTATGTAATGGCTTTATGTGGCTTAAGCCTGAAACAATTTTCGGGTTTCAATGTGGTTTAATGCTTATGGTTTATGATAAACCTTTTTGGGTTGATGGTGGAATACCACACTATAATTATGGTGCAATTCTCGGGTTTAATGGTTTGGGGGTTGTACGCTATGTTGATGGGGCACCTCTAGGTGAAATATACTTTCATACGAATCCATATTCGCTATTTAAACCTAAATGCAATGTTTATGTTGATGGTTTAATGGTTAAAGGGTTTGGAAGTTATATTGGTAATCCATTTCTAAAGATAGTTTTTGATAAACATGTTACTGGAAGTGCTGAGTGGAGGGTGGGGGATCATGTTGAATTGCTTTTTAAGTGAGCTTATATTCAATGATGATTAGAATTATATTCTACTATTGTCTTAGAATATTCTGGTGATCTTTATGGGTAAAAGGACTGAGTATCTTAAATCTGAATTGGAGAATTTGAAGGCTCAGGGATTATATTTTGTGGAGAGAGTTAGAGTTGGGCCTCCAGATAATAGGGTTGTTATTAAGGGGGTTGAGTACATTTTAATGTGCTCCAATAATTACCTTGGACTTGCAAATCACCCTAAGATTAGGGAGGCTGCTATTAGAGCTATAGAGGAGTATGGTGTTGGGGCTGGAGCTGTCCGCCCAATCTCTGGAACCACAGATCTACATATTGAGGCTGAGGAGAAGATTGCAAAGTTTAAGCGTAGGGAGGCTGCAATACTCTTCCAGTCTGGCTACGTTGCCAATGTGGGTTCCATATCAGCGTTGGTTGGAGATGAAGATGCAATACTTAGTGAGGAGCTTAATCATGGTAGCATAATTGATGGTATAAGGCTTACGAAGGCTAAGAGGCTGATATATAAGCATTTGAACATGGAGGATTTGGAGGCTAAGTTGAAGGAGGCTAAGGATTCTAGGAGGAGGTTCATAATAACTGATGGCGTTTTCAGCATGGATGGCGATATAGCTCCATTGGATAAGATCGCTGATTTAGCTGATGAGTACGATGCAATAGTGTATGTTGATGATGCTCATGGTGAGGGTGTTCTAGGGGATCATGGTAGGGGGATCGTGGATCACTTCAAACTTCATGATAGGATAGATATTGAGATGGGGACTTTATCCAAAGCCTTCGGCGTTATAGGTGGATATATTGCCAGTTCAAAGGAGGTTGTGGAGTATCTTAAGCAGAGGGCTAGACCACACTTGCTTAGTAGTGCATTGAATCCGCCTGATGTTGCAGCTATAATTGCAGCTATAGATCTCCTTTCTTCAAGTGATGAGCCTTTGAAGAAGCTTTGGAGTAATGCTAGATACTTCCAGGAATCCCTTGTGGATAGAGGGTTTAATATTGGCAATACCAAGACACCTATAACTCCAGTTATGATTGGTGATGAGAAGAAGACTCAGCAGTTGGTGGAAATGTTGTTTAATGATTACCATATATTCGTTCAAGCAGTGGTTTACCCATGGGTTCCAAGGGGGACTGCTAGGATTAGATTTCAGCCAAATGCTACTCATAGCATTGAGGATTTGAATTACGTTATTGATTCCCTTACTGAAGCTGCTAAGAAGATTGGTGTGTTAACTTAGACTTCAGTGTAGTACTCTCTTTCCTCAATTACCCTCCCACATATACTACATTTTTTAATTTCTATCCTCCTATTCCCATACGTTTCTACTTTTACATCAACTTTCACGAATCTATCGCAATTTGAGCAGTATGCTTCTTCACTTAAGATTCTTTTAATACCTCTAATTATCTTCTTCATATTTACCCTTCTCCACTTCAATCAATAATTTGATTAGTCTAGGCTTCTTTTTACATATTTCTCTTATATCTACTGTTTTTGAGGCTGGGCATTCGTCATCAACGCCCACGTATCCACCTTCAATGTATACTATTGGGTATATTCTGCACCCTTCAGGTCTATCTTCATATATTTTGCATTTCATGTTTTTTGGGTTTAGGAAGTAGCAGTGTCCATTTATGTTTCTCAGTATGAATTTTCCATTAACTATTACCGTGAATTCCTCTTTCTTGTATCCTAATCTCTCAATTCTCTCTATGTCTCTATGTGAGAGTGGCATTCTGGTTTCAATACAGCATTTTCCACATTTTAGGCATTTAACCATAGTCCACCAGTTTATTTGATTATTACTTGTATTGCATTCTTTGGGCATTGTGTTTCGCAGATTCCACATCCAATACATAGATTTATCTTTGATGGTTTTATGTTTCCATGGGAATCCATTGTATATACTTCTAGTGGGCATGATTGTATGCAGTTTCCACATTTTACACATTTCTCGTAGTTCAATGTTATCTCTATTGGCGTAGCTCTACCCCCCTACAGTTTTATTTCTCTCAGTTCACTTATTCTGGCATCTATCCTCCTCATTATCCTCGTATATGCCTTCTCATTTGCATCTCTTATCCGTTGATATTCCACTCTTTTTATGGTTTTTGAAAGCTTTTTCTCTTCAATATCTTCAATTCTATTGATTAATGCTTTAAGTTTCTCTATTTCATCTTCTATTTCCCCAATTTTGCTTCTAGCTTCCTCTGATTCTACTTTCATTTTTGCTTCATTGACTTTATCGGTTAACGCTTTTATTTCATCCATTATCCTCTTCTTTTCTTCAAGGTATTGTCTTCTGCTAATATCTCCATTCCCATATTTTTCAATGGTTTCTTTAAGTTTTATGTATAGATCTTTTTCCTTTAGGTATGAATCGTATATGGCTCTTATGTAGCTTACCTTTATAGCTGTCTTCACTTTACTGAATCTGTATTTTAGGTATATTGTGGATGTAGCTGTTAATGCTATTACCGTGTATGCTAGTATGTTTATTGGTATTTGCATTGGGATTTGCCCTGGGATATATGTTACTTTTAAATTGCTTAACCCATGATCTTTCACTATTAATCCTCCTAAATCATATTTTAAGGTTGTACTTTCAATTTTTGCTGGTTTACCAGTATAATCTACGATTTTTGTTTCATCACTGAACTTCACAGTTATATTCATTTGTCTTATTGGTGTCTGTATTATGGTGTCTATTGGTATTGTTAATGTCTCTTGTCGTTCTCCTCCAGATATGTATTTCTCTCTTGGAATTTTGTATTGCAATGTGAAGTGGTATGTCCATTCGCTTTGTAGATCTATTCTTGGGTATATCGTTATTATTGTGGTTGTGGATGTTGAGTTCACCTTGTAGTTTACTGGTCCAAGTGGGTCTGTGACTGAGTATATTGATGTTCCTTGGGGCATTGTGAACTTGAATCCAATACCCCTCCTTAAGGTGGTGTCTATTGGGTTTCTTACGGTAATCTCATCTTTAACTTCTATGTCTTGACTTATGCTCACCCATCTGATTATCTTGTCTATCAATATTGGTGTTATTCTTGCTTCGAATGATGTGTATAATTCTATTGTGGTTTGTATTGGTAGTGGGGATTGGGTGAATGTTGCTTGCCATCTATCTGTCATGGTGATATTTGTTGGTGGTATTATTGTGGTGACACTTATGGTTTCCGCTGGATATATTATGGTGGTATTGAAGTTTTCCATTGTTATGTCCAGTATTGGGTATATTGGGTATTGGAATACGTATTTCCCCGCATATGTTTTCAAATGCTTTATTAGGTATGTTTCAATGGTAACTTTCCCTTTAATTTCCCCTAAAACTACTATTTTAACTTCATCATCTCCATCTTCCATTACCACATTTATTTCTCCCTTTTCATCGTAAGCTTTAACCATGAATAACTTGTTTGAATACTGTTTTGGTATGTGTTGAGTTAAGTTTACTTCAACTCCATGTATGTATAGTTCATCTTTTATTATTGCGTAGTTTGAATATATCTCTATAATCCTTTGCCCCTTTGAACCCGTGTTCTGAGAGTTGGCTTGATATAAGTTTAATTGCAGATTTAATGTCATCAATGTGATGATCAATATTATTGCAATGGACTTCTCGATGTTCCTCATAGATGTTCACATGCCCCTTAAATTTATGTCCTAATCCACCTTAATAATAGTTTGTTTTACTCTTATCTAGGTCGATAAAGTTAAATCATGTGTAACTTAGACTTTCTATTGTGAATTATATGGTGGATGTACACCCATACCTACCAAACTCTTCGAGGAAGGTTTTGGAGGAGATGCTTAAAACTATTGGTGTTAGTGATGTTTCTGAGCTTTATAGGGATATTCCAGAGTCTATTAAGTTTAAGGGTGAATTGAATATTCCCGGTCCTATGTCCGAGTTTGAAGTATACAAGTTTATTCGCTGTATTTTAGATGATAATGTTAGTTTAATGGATATACCAATATTCCTTGGAGCTGGATGTTGGCCTCATCATGTTCCATGTGCTGTTAAGAGTATTGTTAGTAGAAGTGAATTTCTAACTTCTTACACACCATATCAAGCTGAAATCTCTCAGGGGATGCTTCAAGCCTTATTTGAGTTTCAGAGTTTGATTTGCGAGTTGACTGGAATGGATGTAGCTAATGCGTCCATGTATGATTGGGCTTCAGCTCTTGCTGAAGCTGCTTTAATGGCTGTTAGGGTTACTGGTAGGAAGAAGATCATTGTGCCTAGAATTATATGTCCAGATAGACTTATGACTTTGAAGACTTATACTGAGCCTCATGGGATATCAATAATTATGGTTGATTATGATAGGGAGAGTGGATGTATAGATTTATCGAAGCTTAGGGGGGTTGCATCAAGTGATGTGGCTGCAATCTACATTGAGAATCCATCGTACCTTGGCTTCATAGAGACTGGTGTTGATGAGGTGGCGTCCATAGCTCATGGTGTGGGCGCTTTGTTCATTGTTGGTGTTGACCCAATATCTCTTGGGATTTTGAAAGCCCCTGGAGATTATGGTGCAGATATAGTTGTTGGTGAAGGTCAACCCCTTGGTAATCCAATGAATTTTGGAGGTCCATTGCTGGGTATTTTTGCATGTAGATGGGATGATAAGCTTGTTAGACAGATGCCTGGTAGGATTATTGGTTTGACCAGCACAGTGGATGGTTCTGAGAGGGGGTTTGTGATGATCTTGCAGACTAGGGAGCAGCATATTAGGAGGGAGCGTGCAACATCAAATATATGTAGTAATGAGGCTTTATGTGCAGTTGCAGCTGCCGTATACTTATCTCTTTTAGGTCCATCTGGGTTGAGAGAGCTTTGTGAATCGATAATGTATAGATCTCATTATGCCATGAAGCTCCTCAATGATATTAATGGTGTTAGAGCTCCAATATTCAATGCACCACACTTTAAGGAGTTTACAGTTAATTTTGATGGGTCTAAGGTTGGTGTGGAGTATGTTCATAAGGAGCTTTTGAAGAGGGGGGTTCATGGTGGGAAAATAATTAAGAATGAATTTCCCGAACTTGGTGAAACAGCACTTTACTGTGTAACTGAAGTGCATTCTAAGGGGGATATTGAGAAGCTTGCATTAAATATAAAATCCATTTTGGAGGTGTGATGGGGTGTTTAGGCAAGCTAAGTGGAGTGAACCATTAATTTTCGAGTTAGGCTATGAGGGTAGGAGGGGTTATATACCTCCAAAAGTTGATGATGAAGTTAAATCTGTTGTGGGTGACGTTTTAGCTAGGATTCCGGAGAATCTTAGACGTAAGGAGCTTAATTTACCGCAACTCTCTGAAGTTGAGGTTGTTAGACATTATACCCGTCTTTCAGAGATGAATTATGGTGTTGATTCTGGAGTTTACCCGTTGGGTTCTTGTACTATGAAGTATAATCCAAAGGTTAATGAAGAGTTGGCTTCACTTGATTCTGTGGCTTATGTTCATCCATTGCAAGACGAGTCTACTATTCAGGGTTCTTTGAGGCTCATGTATATGGTGGAGAAGTGGCTTGCAGAGATAACTGGAATGTATAGATTTACTCTTCAGCCAGCTGCTGGAGCTCATGGGGAGTATGTTGGTTGCCTTATTATTAGAGCTTATCATAAGTTTAGGGGGGAAGGTTTTAGGGATGAGATGATAATTCCAGATAGTGCTCATGGAACTAATCCTGCAAGTGCGGCTATGGCTGGTTTTAAGGTTGTGGTTGTGCCATCTGATGAGAAGGGGTGTGTGGATTTGAAGGCTTTGAAGAGTGCTGTGTCTGAGAGGACTGCTGGACTTATGCTCACGAATCCGAATACTTTAGGCATATTTGAGGAGAATATAGTTGAGATCGCTGAGGTAATTCATGATGTTGGTGGACTACTATACTATGATGGTGCAAATCTCAATGGTATATTGGGGATAGTTAGACCTGGCGATATGGGGTTCGACATAGTTCACTTAAATCTTCATAAAACGTTTTCCACACCACATGGTGGTGGAGGTCCTGGTTCAGGTCCTATTGGAGTTAAGGAGAAGCTTGAGCCATTCCTACCAGTTCCAGTTGTGGAGTTTGATGGTAAGAGGTATTACTTAGATTATGATAGACCTTTATCCATTGGGAAGGTTAGGTCTTTCTATGGGAATTTCGCTGTTATAGTTAAGGCTGCAGCATACATATTATCGATGGGGGCTCAGGGTTTAAGGGCTGTTGCTGAGCTTTCCACTGTAAACACCAATTACTTCTTGAAGTGTATGTCTAATGTTAAGGGGTATAGTCTCCCCTATGATCCAGGTAAGCCTAGGAAGCATGAATGTGTTTTAAGTGCTGAGCCTATGGAGAGGGAGACTGGTGTTAGAGCTTTGGATGTAGCTAAGGCTTTGCTTGATCGTGGTTTACATGCTCCAACCATGTATTTCCCATTGATTGTTAAGGAGGCTTTGATGATAGAGTTTACTGATACTGAGACTAAGGAGAATATTGATGCATATGTTAAGGCTTTGAAGGAGATTTCTGATGAAGCCTACAGTAATCCATCTACTGTTAAGTCTTCTCCGAGGAATACTTCTGTTGGGAGATTGGATGATGTTAAGGCTAATCACCCCAGATTCCTAGTGCCATCATGGAGGGTTTACATGCGTAGATTGAAGGGGGCTGGTGGCTGAATATTGAGGGTTACAATTCTCTTCTTCTCATTTTTTAGGGAGATTTTGGGTTTAGATAAGGTTGTATTGGATCTTGATGGTCCTTTGACTGTTAGGGATTTGTTGATGATAGTTGATGGTAAGCTTAATGGTAAACTTATGAAGTTAATTTCAAATTTAGATGGAGGGTTTAGGGGGGATATTCATTTTGCTGTTAATATGCGTAGAATTGGGGTTGAGGATTTATCCAGTATTATACTTAGAGATGGGGATGTTTTAGCAGTTATGCCTGCACCTTCAGGAGGTTAATTCTCCAATTAAATGTGTGGTTTTAGCTCCAGTTATCTTAACTTTAACTATCTTCCCAAGCATTTCTTCACATCCATTCATCTTTACAAGCCTATAGTTCTTCATTCTAGCTTTAGCGATTCCCCCATCAACTTTAAGTATTAGTGCATCTTCGATTCTCCCCACATGCATCATGTTTCTCTCTAGAGATATTCTCCTTGAAACTTCGATTACTTCCTTGCATCTTCTACTTCTAATACTTTCTGGTAATTGTGGTAGGGCTGCAGCTTTGGTGTGTGGTCTTGGTGAGTATTTTGCTACATTCACTTTATCTGGTTTTGTTTCTTCAATTACTTTTATAGTTCTCTTATGTGCTTCTTCACTTTCCATGGGGAATCCTGATATTATGTCTGTGGCTATGAATCCCATGGGATATTTTGATCTAAATTTTCCAATTATCGTCTTGTAATCATCTGTAGAGTATTTTCTGTTCATTAGTTTTAGGATTTCATCATCTCCACTTTGTAGTGGTATATGCATGAATTTGTAGATTCTCTCATCATCATATATATCCATTAGATCATCTATGATTTTTAGTGCATTGTTTGGTGTCATCATTCCAATTCTAATAATGTATTCCCCTGGTATTTGGAGTAATTCTCTTAATAGATTCACTAAGTTTGTTCCTATATCCATTCCATATGCTGCTGTGTCTTGAGCTGTAAGCCTAATTTCCTTAGCTCCTCTTTCTACAGATTTTCTCACAACTTTCTTTATTTCTTCAATACTATAGCTTTTCAGTTCACCTCTAGCCAATTTAACTATGCAGTAGCTACAGTTTCCAAGACATCCTTCAGCTATTGGTATTGTGACTGTTAATCCATTTTCCATTGTTCTCTCAAGATTCTTGGTTCCAGATCCTATAATCCTGATTTCTCTCCCACTGGATTCTAGAACTTCAAGTATCTCGTTGATTCTTTGTGGCGATATTAGTGAGGCTTCTGGTGCTATGCTCATCACGAGTGCTGGTTGAGCTTTCGCCATACATCCTACAACTATAAGCTTACTTCCATTCATCCTCCTAACTTCTTCAAGTTCCCTTATCCTTTTCACCATATTCCTCTCAGTTTCCCCTCTGACTGTGCATGTGTTTATTATTATTGCATTTGCTTTCCATGGGTCTTCTACGATTTCATGTTTTGACATTATTATATTCTTCATTAGGTTTGTATCTGCTTTGTTGGCTGCACATCCATAGCTTTCTATATAAACTTTCATATCTTACTCTAGATTTGTGTAGTTGGTCTTACATATAAACATGACTTGTGTTCTCCAATACTTTTACTGATATCTTTGTTTTCAATTATATTTTTCCTTTATACAGTTTTTTGTGGCATTTTTCTCCGTTTACCTTGTTTTTCTCGTTTTAGAAATCTTTTATCATGAATTTTCTAAATAGTTTGTATTCTTTTTGTAATACAATTGTAGTACAATCTTCTTTATTCAACTTATGTGAAAAGTATTTTTGGTGGGTGGGGGTATATGAAAGTAATCACCATTAGGCTTCCTGAAGGTGTAGTTAAGGAGCTTGATGTACTTATCGAATGTGGTCGTTACTCTTCTCGCGCTGAGGTTATACGTGAAGCTGTTAGGGAGCTTGTTCGGAAGGAGCTTATTAGTGCTAGAGCTCAAGTCGGTAGAGTTTACGGTTGACTCTTCACTTAACACTTTTATACCTCTTTTCACATCACTTTTTTGGTTGTCTTCATGTATGAATTCAATTTGGAGGATGTTCTCTCGAATAGTATGGTTAAATCTGCCCGTAGAATTATACTTCAATTTCCAGATGGACTTAAGAGTTATGCTTTAAAGATTGCTGATGAGATTTCGAATAGTATTGCTGCTGAAGTAATTGTGTCTATGGATCCATGTTATGGTGGCTGCGATTTAGCTGTTGATGATGCTAAGAGGCTTGGGGCTGATTTAATAATACATTTTGGTCATACTGAGTTTGTTAAGTGTAGTGAAATTCCAGTTTTATATGTCCCTGTATTCTTTAAGTTTTCATTGAAGGATTTAGTGAAGAAGTTTGTTGAGATATGGGGTTTTAGGGGGGCTGTTGGATTGCTCTCCACAGTTCAGCATATTGAGAATTTAAGTGAAGTTGAAGGTTTTCTATCTTCTTGTGGTGTACCAGTACATGTTGGTTTAAAGTGTGGTCGATTGAAGTTTAATGGTCAAGTTTTAGGTTGTGAAGTTTGTGGTGCTATTGGGATAGCTGACTTGGTTGAGGGGTTCTTGGTGATTTCTGGTGGTGATTTTCATGGATTGGGTGTAGCTTTATCCACTGGGAAGACAACTTACGTTATGGATCCATTTAGAGGTGAAATTAGATGTTTAGATAACCTTGTTATGAGGGTTTTAAGTGTTAGGTGGAATAATATTGTTAGAGCTAGGGAGTCTAGGAGTTTTGGTGTTATGGTGGGTGTTAAGCCTGGGCAGTGTAAACTTAATTTGGCTTTGAAGGTTAAGAGGATTATTGAATCTAGTGGTAGGAAGTGCTATCTCCTTTCTGTTAGGGATTTCTCAGCTGATTTAACTCTCCCCTTTAGGGATATTGATGTTTTCGTTTCAGCTGCATGTCCAAGGATTGCCATTGAAGAGGTTGAGGCTTATGGTAAGCCAATTCTAACTCCATATGAAGTTAAAATTGCATTAAGTGGTTCCATGAATCCAGATGATATGAGAGGTATTTTGAATGAAGAGTTTGAGTAGACTTAGACATCTTGCAATGATACTTGAGAAGGTTAAGCCACACCCTAATCCTAAGGTTTATTTTGAGCAGTATAGTCTTAGAGGTGATGATGCTGCTAGGATATTGTGGTTTGCTGGGATAATCAATGATGATATTTCTGGTAGAAGGGTTTTAGATGCTGGTTGTGGTACTGGGGTTCTCGGTTTTGGTGCTGTGCTACTTGGAGCTGAAATGGTTTTGGGGGTTGATTTGGATTTTGAAGCTTTGAAAACTGCCTTGGATAATGCTAAGTCTCTTGGTTTATATTTTGCTATAAGTTTTGTTAGAGCAGATGTTTCCCATCTACCTTTGGCTAGACGTTTTGATACGGTTATTCAGAATCCTCCATTTGGGGTTCATAAGAGGGGGGCTGATAGGATGTTTCTTGAAGCTGCCATTAGAAGTGCGAGGGTTGTTTATTCACTTCACAAGTATACTCCTCAGAATCATGTTTTCCTTTCCAATTTAATTTCAAAACTTGGTGGTAGATTATCTGGTCATCTTAGATTTGCCATAACAATACCGCACACCTTCAATTTCCATAGGGAGTTTAAACGTAAGGTTAATGTTATCCTTTATAGGATACTATGCGTGTAACAATTTGTATCTGGGGTGTCTAATTTGGTTTCCAGTGGAAGCATAGTTTTCCCCGGAGATTTTCTGGGGGTGATAGAGGAGTTTATAGCTGGAGATGGTGTTAAGGAGGTTGATGGATCCTTAATAGCTGTTAGGTTTGGACGTTTGAAGATTGATGTACGTGAGAGGAAGATTAGCGTTGAATCTAAGAGGAGTTTAATTTTACCTGTAGCTGGAGATGTGGGTTTAGGGTATGTTTTCGATGTGGGTTTTGAATCTGCTGGGATAAAGATTGGTTATGTGGAGGGGAAGGGGGTTTTGAGGATCCCTGTAACTGCATATCTGCGATTACCATATGCATCTAGTAATGTGAAGTATAATTCGATGTATGACGTTGTTAGGGAGGGGGATCTTGTTAGAGCTGTATTTTTAAATTCATGGATTCCATACAATGTGTCTATTAGGGATAGTGATTTAGGTGTTCTTTTCGCAAGATGCCCATACTGTGTTTCACCATTATACCTTAGGAGTGGACGTCTAGTATGCTCTAAATGTAATTTCCATAGTTCTAGGAAGTTTGCTTCAGGATATCTATTGAAAATGTAATTTTTAACAATTAAGTTTATTACCGTTTTTAGCTAAGCTATTACTATGATGTTTTAGGGGTGTATGTGTTGGAAGTTAAGGTTTTGAGGAGAGGGGATGACTTCGTAGAGCTTGAGATTAGAGGGGAGGGGTATACCTTCCTAAATGCGTTATGTCAAAAACTTTATGAAGATCCATCTGTGATTTTTGCATCATATAAGGTTCCACATCCACTTGAGGATAGAGCTCTCTTACTAGTGAGAGTTTCATCTAAATCACCTATTGAGGTTTTGAAGGATGCTACGAGGAGGCTTAAGGAAGATGCATTGAATTTTAGAGCTGCCTTCGAGTCTGCTTTTAATAAATTTACGTCTGGGAGATGAGAGGCCTATTTCAATGTCCATAAATGATCTACATGATATATTGGTTGATGAGGATTTAGCATCTTTTGGAGATACCCTAGTAAACTTCGTATACTCTATTGCTTTAAGTGTTGTTAGTGGTAAATTTCGTGGGGGGAGGGTTAGAAATAGGGTTTTAGCTGAAGCACTATGTAGGTGTGGTTTGAGGAGTTTACTTAATGGTAAAGTCGATGTTCACGTTAAGGGTGATGCTGCTGAAGCTTTAATAGCTTATGCTTGGCTTTCAGGTAGAGTTTCATTAAATGAGCTTGTGGATATCCTTGTTGGGAATCTTTCAGCTGATGTTATTGGAAATTTCGATTGTGAAGTTAAAGCTTTTTCAGCTCTCCTTAAACATGTCTTGGTGAGCATTTTTGAAAGTTAAATTGGAGTCTAGGGTTGCAGGCATAGTTTTCAGGAGGCCTTTGATAGTATCTACAATCTTTAGAGGTTCTCTGAGAATTGATGGTGTTATAATTGGTCTTTCTCAATCCAGTAGCCCTCTGAATGAAGCTCTTAATATTGTTATGAATTCAAAGTTTTTTGATGAGATAAGCTTCATAGTTATTGATGCTGAAGGGTTCGGTAATGTTGATGTGGATTACGTATTTTCAGTTTCATCTAGACCTGTGGTGGCAGTTTATGGTGAATTGAAGGTTTATAGGGGTTTGAGCGATGCTGATTTTAAACGTTTAATGGATGTAGCTTGTATTCATGGAGAGTTTGAAGCTTTAAGGGTTTCTAGATTGATAGCGTTAAAGCTATTAGGAACATTATCTAATTATTTCTCTCGACCCGTGGAGTGATATGTTATGCAATTCTGTGAGAAGTGTGGAGCTTTAATGCATCCAAGGAAGGTTAATGGTAGAGTTATTTTGGTTTGTACTTCATGTGGATTTGTTAAGGAGCCTTCTGGTGCTACCATGAAGATTACTGAGAGGAGGGAGAGGGATGAGAGGAGTGAGATAGCAGTTGTAGATCCAGATGTGGCTGCAAAAACTATGCCTAGGGTTAAAGCTACATGTCCTAGATGTGGGAATAATGAAGCTTACTGGTGGATGGTTCAAACTAGGAGGGGGGATGAGGCTCCCACGAGATTCTATAGGTGTACCAAGTGTAATTATACTTGGAGGGAATACGAGTAGAATCCGATAAGCATTAATATACTTGTTGTAATAGTTGATTTTGGGTGCATGTATGTTTAGGTTTTCGTTATCTGAAATAAAAATTTGGAGAAGCGTTATTGACGCTATATCCGAGATAATTGATGAAGCAAATTTTGTAGCTACCCCAGAGGGCTTGTCTCTTAGAGCTATGGATCCATCCCATGTGGCTATGGTGGAAGTTGAGCTTCCCAAATCCTTCTTTGATGATTATGAGTGTGAGGAGAATATTAACATTGGTGTCAATTTGGATGAGTTTAGGAAGATCCTTAGAAGGGGGTCTGCTAAGGATAGATTGTCTCTTGAAGTTACTAGTGATAGGAAGTTGAAGATAATTTTCAGTAATAAGGCTGAGAGGAGTTTCAGTATCCCTCTCCTAGATATTGCTGGTGAGGAGATAGCATCTCCATCTATTGAATTTAATGTTTATGGTAGACTTGCTTCAGAGGTTTTTGAAGATGCAATTAAGGATGCCAGTTTAATAAGTGATTACGTTAAGATATCTGCTGATGGTGATTTTTTGAAGATTTCAGCTTCTGGTGAGAGGGGGGATGTGGAGGTTAAGTTGAGTGAAGCTTCAGGGTCGCTGATAGAGTTAAATGTTAAGGAGCCTTCTAGTAGCACTTATAGCTTAAACTACTTGGAGGATCTCGTTAAAGCTTCCCGTGCCAGTGAAATTCTTGTTTTAGAATTTTCCACGGATATGCCTCTGAAACTTAGTTTTGAGCTTCCAAATGAGGGTAGGATAACCTATTATCTTGCACCTAGAGTTGAGTGATGGTAGGGTAATGCTAAAATACCAATTTATATTTAAGTTTTAATGTTTATCTCCTATGTATCTTTCCCGTGAAGATTTGGCGAAGTATCCTTTTTGTAGGGAGGCTAAGGAGTATATTTCCAGTTTAGGTTTCACTATAGATGAGGTTTTCAATCCAGATTTCTCGGTAATTCTTGGTAGGGCTTTTGAGAGAATTGAAAGTGCTGTTAGGATTGGGAGGGTTGAAACGAGGCTTGTCGATCTTGATTTAGAGATTCTCTCCTTTAATATTGCTCCCATAATACTGAGCATTATTGGGGATAATGCTTTATCCATGAGGTATGCTGTTGCTGAAGCTAAGAGGGTTTATGAGGAGCTTCGGGTTGATGATGATTATAAGCTTCAGCTTATCTCTGTGAATAGCTTTAATTGGAGGGTTAGATTCCTCCGTCCAGGGGCATTTCAGATATTCTTTGCAGATTTCCTCCAGTTTTCTCCAGTTTTTGAAGCTTTCAATTGGAAGCTTGTTAATAGGAGTGTTATTGGTGGATGGGTTTATGTGAGTAGGGGGGAGCTTGCAAGGCTTATTTCTGAGAGGGTTAAGAATGAGATATTTAGTAAATCGAGTCAACCTATGCCTAGCATAACTTTGCCGAGTAATGTTATGGATAGGATTGAAGGTTTAAGGAAGATCTTCTCTAGTTATAGGAGGGTTGTGGAATCTGAGGAAGTTAAGGGTCCTATGATTGAATTTGCAATGCCACCATGTATACGTAGCTTGATGAATGGGCTTTTGAAGGGGGAGTCTATGCCTCATATGGCTAGATTTACATTGGCAACATTCCTACTCAATGCTGGTAGGAGTGTTGATGATGTAGTTAAGCTATTCACTGCTTCAGCTGATTATGATGAGAAGATGACTAGATATCAGGTTGAACATATTGCTGGTTTGAGGGGTTCTAGAACTAAGTATTCTACGCCTAAGTGTAGTACTCTTAAGACTTTTGGGTTATGTTTTCCAGATGATTTTTGTGTTTTAAAGAAGGTTAAGCATCCAATGACCTACTATAAGTTGAAGGTTAAGGGTTCTGGTGGTGGAGTTGGAAAGGGGGGATCTAATTAGAAAGCTGTTTAGAGGTTATTATTCTTCTGCCTCTATTGAAGCTCCAAATGATATTGGTAGGAGGGAATTTGGCTTCATATTTATTGGTCAGGAGGGGATGAGGAGGCATATGTCTTTTAAGAGTGTTGAGGATTTGAGAAGCTTTATGGTTAGGGAGATTCCATTACATGCATATTTTTCATCGGCATACTATGATTTCCCAGATGTTGAGGATATGGATGGTAAGGTTTGGAGGGGGGCTGATTTGGTTTTCGATATAGATGCTGATCATATTTCAACTCCATGTAAAAGTGAGCATGATTCTTGGAGGTGTATTGATTGTGGGTATAGCTCTATGGGTATGGCTCCAGAGGAGTGTCCTAAATGTTCTTCTAGGAGGATTGAGGTTGACTCTTGGCTTTGTGATTTTTGCTTAGATAAAGCTAGGGATGAGGTTTTTAGACTTGTTGAGGAATTTCTAGTATCAGAATTCGGTTTCTCAATTGGTAGTATGTTGATAGTTTTTTCTGGTCATAGGGGGTATCATGTTCATGTTAGGGATAAGGTTGCTGTGGAATTGAGTCTTGAGGCTAGGAGGGAGATAACTGACTATATTAGGGGGGTTGGATTATCTCTGGAGCTTCATGGATTTCCATCTAAATCTGTTAAGGGGGTTATCCCCCCTTCACTTTCTGATCCTGGGTGGCGTGGAAGGCTTATTAGAGCTTTGTATGGATTTATAAGTTCAGCTTCTCTCAGCGATTTAACATCGATGTTTAATGAGAGGGTTGCAAAGCTCATATATGATAATAAGGATGAGATACTGTGTTCCCTCGAGTCTTCTCCACCTAGATGGCCTAGTATAAGTGGATTGCCAAATTATGTTTGGAGTAGGATTGCTTCTAGAGTTGTAAGTGAGGTTGCTGTGCATATTGATGAGCGTGTAACGAGTGATATTAAGCGTTTAATGAGACTTCCATCATCTTTACATGGTAAGACTGGGCTTATAGCTAAATCAATGTCCATATCTGCTTTAAACTCCTTTCAACCATTATTTGATGCTTCCGCTTTTGGTTTTGATGATTGTAAGGTTCATGTTTCTCATATGCCTAGAATTTGTATTGGTGGAAACTTCTATGGGCCTTATAGGAATGTAGATGTGAAGCTTCCAAAAACCATTGCAGTATACTTGATATGTAGGGGTTCTGCAACTTTATTAAGTTGGTGAATAGTATAACTTAATTGTGGTTTACGGTTATGTATAACGATATACTTGAAGCTTTGAAGAATGAGTTGGAGTCATCAAGTCTATCTAGATTGCCAAAGGATTTCTACATTAATGTTAAGCTTTACATTAAAGGGTTGAAGGATAAAATTGAATTTTCAAGTGGACATTCAGCTGATATTTTGAGGGGGGAGCTTGATTTAGCTATCAAGATGATCTCATTACTCTTCAAGTTGAGAGTTTACAAGATTGTTAGGGGGATATTTATGGGTTTAACAACTCCACCTGAAGGGATTCTCGATGAGGAGTTGGATGCTTACATGAAGATTAGGGAGGCTATCCATACATCTCTAAATTCTTTCACTTCTTCCATAAATTCCATGGAAGACAATACAAAAAGAATATTAGTTCGTTTTACAGCAAGTGTTCCAGCATTTGTTGGGGTGGATTTAGTGGTTTACGGCCCCTTTGAACCTGAGGATGTAGCTAACATACCTTTAATAAATAGTGAAGTTTTAATTATGAAAGGTGTTGCTGAGAAATTGGAGGTGTAGTTATGAAGGTTCCGGCTGTCATGATGAAGTATTGTCCAAGATGTAATGCTCATACTGAGCATACTGTCACACTTTATAAGGCTGGTAAACGTAGGAGTTTAGCTCAAGGTGAGAGGAGATTTGCAGCTAAGAATAAGGGTTATGGTAGTAAGAGGGCTGCTGAGCAGAAGAGGTTTGCAAAGGTAACTAAGAAGCAGGTTTTAAAGTTGAAGTGTAAGAAGTGTGGGCATATTCTTCATACTGATGGTATTAGATTGAAGAGGATTGAGATTAAAGGGTGAGATCTTGCTTACTGATGTGAAGAAGAGGAGGGTGCTTATACCTGAACCTAATAGTAGATTTATAGTTGTATCATGTCCAGATTGTGGTAATGAGCAGATATCCTTCGATAGAGCTTCAACTGTAGTTAAATGTAATATATGTGGTAGAGTTTTGATTGTGCCAACTGGTGGTAAAGCTGATATTAAAGGTAAGATTGTTAGGGTTTTAAGCTGATTTGAGGTGTAGATGTATTGTCTGTTAAGGGTAGGGGTCTACCGGAAGTTGGTGAGCTTGTAATAGCCACTGTTACTGAGGTATTTGATAAGGGTGCATATGTTAGTTTAGATGAGTATAGCGATGTGAGTGGATATGTACCTATAGGTGAGGTTGCATCAACATGGGTTCACAATATAAGGGATTACTTGAAGGAGGGGCGTAAAGTTGTTTTGAAGGTTATAAGGGTTGATAAGAGTAAGAGGTATGTGGATCTTTCCCTTAGGAGGGTTAGTGATAAGGAGAGGAAGGATAAGCTTTTAGAGTGGAAGAGGTTTAATAGGGGGGAGAAGCTTCTTGAACTTTTATCTCAGAAGGCTGGTGTAGACTTAGATTACTTGAAGTCTGAAATTGCACCTAAACTTGTAAATGCTTTTGGGGATGTTTTGGGCGGATTTGAAGAAGCTGCTAGATTTGGTTTAGCCCCCATAGTTAATGCTGGGATACCTAGGGATTTAGCTGAATTTATCGTTGATTTGGCTAAGGAGAATATTGAGCTTAAAGAGGTTAAGGTTGCTGCCATACTTCAATTGACTTGTGAAGCTAGTGATGGTATTGTTAGGATTATTGAGGCTTTGAAGGCTGCTAAGATGAAGGCAGAATCTATTGGTAATGTTAAGTGTAGAATTTATAGTGTCGGTGCCCCTAGATATAGAATTGATATTTCAGCTAGAGAGTATAAAGTGGCTGAGGAAGCTTTAAAGGCAGCTGTAGATGCAGCTTTAAATGTGATTTCATCTTTAGGTGGATCTGGAAGTTTCAAGAGGGTTTGAGGGCTTTATATGCCGTGGCTTTTAAGGAAATGTGTATCTTGTGGATCTTACACTTTGAATAAGGAGAGATGCCCGTATTGTGGTGGTGAGGTTAGGGTTCCTCATCCACCGAAATTCTCTCCTGAAGATAAGTATGGCAAGTATAGGAGGCTTATGAAGAAGCTTTCTCAAGGTAATGTTAAAAATTCTTGATTGATTTCATTTTTAATAGTTTATTTTGTATACAAATACGAATCCATGTGATGATTGGAATACTAGTTCGAAGTGTTCTGGTTTAGGAATTCTTATCCCCCATGAAGCCCAAAGCTCGCTTCTGGTGTTGAATATTAGCCTGTATAGCGTTGTTTCGGGTGCCTTTGGTCCTGTGGGTAGGTATAATCCGTATTGGCTGTTGTATGTCATGTAGTCTGTTACGTTTAATCCAGCTATTTTAGCCATCCAGTATGATTTCACGAAGTCACCCCACCCTCTACCTCCAAATAGGAATCCTGTATTTGGGTCGAAGGCTTCGAAGACTACGACGTGTGTTGCCCCCATTTCTCTAAGTATTCTTAAAGCTTCAGTTTCATTGGATAGGAATGCTTGTGCAATCTTCTTTATTTTTCCCTCATCTAGTGTTGCGTTGTCTGCGAGTGTTGTTTTGTTGGCTATGGTTGTTATCCAGTATCCATAATCCCACCATGAAGCTACAACTGCATCGCTTGGGAGATTCCCCCTCATCCATAATAGTGCTTCTATCCAGTCTAGATATTCATTGCTTACTGGTAGGGATGATGTGATTATTTGTTGTGGTGTTATAGCGGCATTCCTCCATCCTATGACTGGGATTATTAGCGCTGCTGAGATTACTATTAGTGTTAGTATATTGCCTCCAATCCCCCCTCTATACCTCCTTTTCCTTCCAGAAACCCTCATTTCCATTATTCCCTCTATGTTTTGTGTGTATACAACGTCTATTAGGTGTGCTGATAATATTGCTATGAATGGTGCTGCAAGCATCATTAATCTAGCCATTGTGGAAGAGAAGTATGCTGATGTTAATCCACCTACAAAAATGAATATGTCAACGTTTCCACCACGGTTCCATAGGTAGTATAGTCCTGCAGCAGATAATGGTATTAGCAATCCATATTGATAATATAATTGGCTCCATGTTGGTGCTTGATGCTCAGCTACGGACTCTACTAATGGTATTGCTTCCCTCTGTAATGGGTTTATTACTGTTAGTATTCTCCCAGTTAGTGTGGATAGCATTCCAATCCTCTCAAGGATTACTATTCCCGCTATTCCCACTACAAGTATTCCAGCTAAACCGATTATCATTGTATTCTTGTCCTTAACGTTTTGTGTTACATCTCTTATGGCTAATACTAGTGTTGTAGTCATTGGTAGAATTGTTGCATAACTTAACATGTATTTCCTTGAGAAGTATGGGTATTGGGCTGATATCATCATGGCCACACCTAATGTTAAAACATAGTTTCTTAACAGCTTTCTATCGTATTTCCCAAGTATCACCATTACTATTGCGTATGCTGCATATAGGTTTATTAGGTATATGCTTCCACCCCAACTTATATTCATGTATGCTAGGGATAGACCGCTGAGTATTGGGTACACAATGTTTTCACTCTTTAATGCCTTAATCCAGAATAGTATGCTTAAAGTCATGGCGAAGAATCCAACACATTCATTATCATAGAATCCAGCTGTAGTTCTCTGCATGAATGCTGGTATTGTTGCAAGTAGTAGTGCTGCAACCATTCCTGCACCATCTCCATCTATCTCTTTAACTATGAAGTATACTATGAGTATAGTTAATCCTCCAAGTATTGCTGGCATCAATGCGCATGCTTCCATTAATGTTATGTTGAATCCAAGTATTCTTAGTATCATGTAGAATATGCTTCCAGTTAATGGTACTCCTAGGTATGATGTGTCTGGTATGTTTCTACCATTCGGGTACCAGCTCATCTTGTCATACCATGTGAACCATGCTTGTATTCCTTTGTCCAGTATGTATTGTGTAGCCCTGTATTGGTAGTATGTGTCGTATTCGCTTAGGTATGGTCCATATCTTATTACTGGTAGCATTCTTATCCATACTGCTAAGATGATGATTGCTGTTATCGTAATGATTTTTAATGATGCTCTCAAAATCCTGCTCCTTAGCTTCTCGGCCAATAAAATCCCCAATATACCTATTATTCAAAACTTTTATATACATATGTCTCTTCACTTTATTTATGAGTGGTGTTTAGGGGATGGATAAAAGCCAAATTTGAATTTTGAATTACGTAATATTCTGATATTGTCTTGTTCTATGTGGTGGTGGATTTTATGGGTGTAGTGGGAACTATTGAGAGAGAGTATAGAGGGTCTGTTTTCGAGGAGGAGATACTTAATTGGTGGAAGAATAACAATGTATACCTGAAGGTTAAGGAGAAGCTTAAGGGTAAACCTAAACTATACTTCTTGGATGGTCCACCATACGTTACAAACCCAATACATGTGGGTACTGCTTGGAATAAGATATTGAAGGATGCCTTTTTGAGATACTTTAGGATGGCTGGATATGATGTTAGAGATCAGCCTGGATACGATATGCATGGTCTACCAATAGAGGTTATGGTGGAGAGGAAGCTTGGATTGAAGTTTAAGAAGGAGATTGAGGCTTTGGGTGTTGATAAGTTTGTTGAGGAGTGTAAGAGGTATGCTTTGGAGAATTTGAAGATTATGGAGGGACAGTTTAAGGATCTTGGTGTATGGATGGATTGGGATAGGCCGTACATGACCATAGAACCAAATTATATTCAAGCTGCATGGTGGCTTGTTAAACGTGCATATGAGCGTGGACTTCTATCTGAGGGGTATATGGTCTTCCATTGGTGTCCGAGATGTGAAACTGTTCTTTCAGGTTATGAGGTTACAGATGAGTATCGTGATGTTAGGGATCCATCTATATATGTCAAGTTCCCTGTGGAGGGGGGTGATGGGGAGTACATATTGATTTGGACTACAACTCCATGGACTCTTCCATCCAATGTGGCTATAATGGTTCATCCCAAGGAGACCTATGTTAAGGTTCAAGTTGGAAATGAGAAGTATATACTTGCTGAAGCTAGATGTGAAGCTGTGTTTAGTGAGGCTGGATTGAGCTTCAATGTTTTAGAGAGGTTTAGTGGAGCTTCTTTGGAGGGGTTGAAGTATATTCCAGCTCTACTTGATGAGGTTCCAGCTCAACGTAAGATTAGAGGTGTACATAAAGTTGTTTTGAGTGAGGAATTTGTGAGTATGGAGGAGGGGACTGGATGTGTTCATTCAGCTCCAGGGCATGGTGAAGAGGATTTCATAGTTGGTTTGAGGTATGGGCTTCCAGTATTATGCCTCGTAGATGATAGGGGTGTATTTACTTCGGAAGCTGGGAAGTATGCAGGTAAAAGTATATGGGAGGCTAATTCCGAGATAATTGAAGATCTTAAACGTAAGGGGCTGCTGCTACATCAATCTTGGATTGTACATAGGTATCCGCATTGTTGGAGATGTAAATCCCCATTGATATTGAAGGCTACAACACAGTGGTTTATAAGAGTTCCGGAGATTAGGGATGCCCTCATAGCTGAAAACGAACGTGTGGAGTGGATACCTGAATGGGCTGGTAGGAATAGGTTTAGAAATTGGCTTGAAAGTGTCCGTGAATGGGTTATTTCTAGGCAGAGGTATTGGGGTATACCTATGCCCATATGGAAATGTGGTAATTGTGGGAATTTCATTGTGATTGGTTCTCTCGAAGAGCTTAAGAGTATGTCTCAGAACCCATTGGAATTAGAGGATCTTCATAGGCCTTGGATCGACTCAGTCACTTTGAAATGTAGTAAGTGTGGTGGAGTTATGAGGAGAATTCCAGATGTGCTGGATGTGTGGATGGATTCTAGTGTAGCTCCATGGGCTTCACTCAACTTCCCAGTTTCTAAGGAAGAGTTTGAGGAGTGGTGGCCTCCATACTTCATCTTGGAGGGGCCTGATCAGACTAGAGGATGGTTCTATACTTTACTTGTGAGTGGATACATTGGGTTTGGAATGGCTCCATACAGGAAGGTTTTGATGCATGGTTGGTCTCTTGATGAGCATGGTAGACCAATGCATAAATCTCTTGGGAATGTTATTGCCCCCGAAGAGGTTTTTAAGAAGTATTCTAGGGATGCATTGAGGTTTTATGAGCTTCAATGCACTCCATGGGAGGATTTGAGGTTCTCCATGAAGGAGGTTGAGGAGGTTCATAAGGCTTTAACTATAATGTGGAATGTATACTACTTTGCAAGTTTATATATGAATCTCGATGGTTATTCACCTCAAAAATATCCTTTATCTTCTATGATTGATCATCTTCAACCTGAAGATCGCTGGCTTTTAAGTAGATTTGAGTTTCTAGTTAAATGTTGCAATGATAGTATGGATAAGTTCCATATACATGAAGTGGCTAGGGCTATTAGGAGCTTCATAGTTGATGATCTTAGTAGATGGTATGTTAGACTCATTAGGAGGAGGATTTGGCTTGAGGGTGATGATCCAAGTAAGAACGCTGTTTACTCAGTTCTATATCACGTCTTATTCAGATTGCTTAAACTTTCTGCACCAATAATTCCTTTCATAACTGAGAAGCTTTATCAATCCATATTTAGAGTTGCAGATTCATCGCTTCCAGAGAGTATTCACATATGTGATTGGCCTAAGCCAGTGGAGGGGTTTATTGATGAATCGATCTTGAAGGGTATGGAGATCGTTAGGGATGTGGTTGAAGCATCATATAAGGTTAGGCAGGATAATAGGATAAAGTTGCGTTATCCACTTAAGGAGATGATAATAGCCACAGATAACCCTGAAGTCGTTGAGAGCATAGAGTATTTCAGGAATGTTGTTGTTGATCAGGGGAATGTTAAGAATCTGAGTTTAATATCACTTTCAGAGGCATCCAAATTTAAGGTTTATGAGGTCTTATTGAATTACTCATCAATTGGACCTAGGTATAGAGGGCTTCTCCCAAAGATATTGTTGAAGATAGAATCCATGGATGCGTATTCCCTTAAATCCGAGATGGATTCTAAGGGTTACGTAACTTTGGATGTGGATGGTGTAATTGTTCAATTATCTAAGGAGGATTTAATCTTTGAAGAGAAGGTTAAGAGTGGATATGGATATACGAAGTTTAAGTATGGTGAACTGTATCTGAATTGCTCAATAGATAGTGAGCTTATGGCTGAAGGTCTTGCTAGAGACGTTGTTAGGAGACTTCAATCTATGAGGAAGGATCTGGACCTACCAGTAGACGCATATGTGGATGCATATGTATGTGTGGAGGATCCTGAGATTTTAGAGCTTTTGAAGAGCATGGAATGGTACATATTGAGGGAAGTTAGAGTTAGAAATCTTAGTTTGGGATTGGAGAAGCCACCTGGAACCTACTATGAGAAAGTGTGGGAGATAGGAGATCAAGTGTTTAGGATGGGTATATTATGGGTGAAGTGAACCCTCCTAAGAGAAGGGTTGGCTTAATAGTGAATCCAATAGCTGGAATGGGTGGACGGGTTGGTCTTAAGGGAACTGATGGTATTGAAATTTTAGAGAAGGCTATTAAACTGGGTGCTAAACCCATTTCCCCTGAGAGAGCTAGAATTTTCCTTGATTGTTTAAAGAAGTTTAATTTAGATATTGATTTGATAACCTATCCCAAGCTTATGGGTGAATATGAAGCTTTGGAAGTTGGTCTTAAACCTATAGTTATTGGAAGTGTTGGTGAAAAGACTAGTAGGGAGGACACTTTGAAAGCTGCTAAGTTAATGCATAGTATTGGAGTTGATTTAATTGTTTTTTGTGGTGGTGATGGAACTGCGAGGGATATTTGTGAAGCCATTGATTTGAACGTTCCCGTGTTGGGTATTCCAGCTGGTGTGAAAATGTATTCAGCCGTATTTGCATTTAATGTTGAAGATGCCGCCAGGATTGTTGCAGAATATGTTGCTGGAAGTTTACCTGTTAAGCCAATGGAAGTTATGGATATTGATGAAGAGGCTTTTAGGTGTGATAGGCTTTCAATAAAACTTTATGGTTACCTATTAGTCCCATACCTCCCTGCATATGTTCAGAGAGCTAAATCTCCTACTACTCCAATGAATAGTGAATTGGAGAATCAGAGGGGGATTGCTAAGTATGTTTTGGAGCTTATGGAGCCTGACGTGTTATATATACTTGGCCCTGGAACTACTGTTAAAGCTATAACTGATATGATTGGTTTAGATAAAACTCTTCTGGGCGTAGATTTAATGTTGAATTTCAAGATAGTGGCTAGAGATGTATCTGAAAATGATATATTGAGTTTTCTTGATAGTGGTGTTTTTAAGAAGGCTTGTATAATAGTTTCCCCAATTGGTGGTCAGGGGTTCATATTTGGTAGGGGGAATCAGCAGATAAGTGCAAATGTTATTAGGAGGGTTGGTGTGGAAAACATAATTGTTGTTGCCACTTGGAGTAAGATTTCCAGTTTAGATGCACTACGTGTGGATACTGGGGATTTGGAGCTTAATGAAAAATTGAGGGGTTATAGGAGAGTTATCGTTGATTATAGGGAGGAGATTGTTTTCAAGGTTGTTTAGTGTTTCTCCAATGTTTTTAAGTATTCCCTATATTTCTCTGCATCCATTAAGTTCTTAACTTCTTCCTCTATTTTCTCAGCTTTAATTATGGCTATCCATCCATCTCCATATGGGTCTTTGTTTAATAGTTCTGGTGAATTTTCAAGTTGCCTATTTACTTCCACGATCTCCCCGCTTACTGGGCTGTATACATCTGATACTGCTTTTACGGATTCTATGCTGCAAAGTCTTTCGAATTGTTTAACCTTCTTTCCAATTTGTGGTAGCTCTATGTACACTATGTCTCTCAACTCTTTTTGTGCATAGTCGCTTATTCCGATTCTAACATTGCCATTTTCTATTTTAGCCCATTCATGGTCCTTGGTGTAGTATACGTTCTCCTTTATTACCACATGTTCATGGGACATTCTTCCTACCCCTTCCATATTCTTCTTTACTATAGAATGGCCATTCTACCATTTTAGCTTTTACTCTTCTCTCCCTAATAGCTATCTCTACTTCTCTGCCAATTTCATCATATTTTGGTTTTACATACCCCATGGCTATTCCAATGTTTAGTAGTGGTGAATATGTGCCGCTAGTTACAACCCCTATTTTCTCGTTTTCACACCATATTTCGTAGTGTGGTCTAGGTATCCCTTTTTCAAGCATTTTCAATCCCACTCTAACCTTTCTTAATCCTTCATTTAGTTGTCTTTGTAGTGCTTCTCTGCCAATGAATTCTCCTTTATCCATTTTTACTGCGTAGTCTAGTTTTGCTTCGAAGGGTGTTGTATCTTCATCTATATCGTTTCCATATAGTACTAGTCCAGCTTCAAGTCTAAGTGTATCTCTTGCTCCAAGTCCACATTCCTTTAATCCATATTCCTCTCCAGCTTTGAGTATTTCCATGTATATTTTTATGAAATTTTCACTTTCACTTCTTGGAACTCTCCATACTGTTATTTCAAATCCATTTTCACCTGTGTATCCTGAATTTGATATTATGGTTTCATACCCCATTATTTTACATGTGGCTAGTCTCCAGAATGTTAATTTCTTCAAATCTATCTCCACAATTTTTTGCATTATCTTTTCTGCGTATGGTCCTTGTATGGCTAGCATTGGCACTTCGAAAGTTACATCTTCAATTTTTACTTCATACCCCTTCGAGTTTTGTATTAACCAGTTGTATATCTTCTCCCTATTTGATGCGTTGGTTATGAGAACGTATTTTTCCTCTGTTATCCTCTGTAGCATTACATCATCTTTTATTCCCCCATTTTGATTGCATATAGTGGAGTAGTGCATTCTACCTTGTTTCAGTTTTTCAACATTGTTTGTTGTTACATAGTTTAGGAAGTGCGTTGAATCCTTCCCTTCTATCAACATTCTTCCCATATGTGATACATCAAATATTCCAGCCTTATTCCTCACAGCTAAATGTTCTTCTGTTATGCTTGTGAACCATAGGGGCATTTTCCAACCTACAAATTCGATCATTTTTGCGCCTCTACTCTCAAATAGGTCTGATAGGTGTGTTTTTAACACTGTTTATCACCGTTTTTTAAATATTCGCTTATATAATCTTTTTACCTTTTCTATTCACGTGGATCAGTTATTCCTTCTTCTGTTATCTGGAATACTGCTTCTGATTCTGGTAGATATGGGCTATCCACGAGTCTGGCTATCCTCTTATTCTCGCTACTTTTCCTTAGATATATTCTTGCCCCTGGGACGTGGAAGAGTACATGTCCACCTACTGCTCTTGTTGGGTCTCCGAAGAATGCGTCTGGTCTAGCCATAACTTGATTTGTTACGAATACAGCTACGTTGAATATGTCTGATAATCTTGCTAATGCATGGAGATGTCTGTTTAGTTTCTGTTGTCTGTCCGCTAAGCTTTCTCTACCCAGATATTCTGCTCTGAAATGTCCTGTTACGCTGTCTACAACTATTAGTTTTATGTTCTTCTCCTCTATTACGTCCTTTGCTTGTTCTACGAGTAGCATTTGGTGGTCTGAATTGTATGCTCTTGCAAATATTATGTTTTTTAAGGCTTCTTTTGGATCTAACCCTTTTGCCATGGCCATTGATACTATTCTTTCTGGTCTAAATGTTCCTTCACAGTCTATGTATAGTGCTCTCCCTCCAAGTCCTCCTGCTTCTGGTGGTAATTGAACATTTACTGATAGTTGATGTGCTAATTGTGTTTTTCCACTACCAAATTCCCCGAAAACTTCTGTTATTGATTGTGTTTCTACTCCTCCACCAAGTAGTCTATCTAGGTTTTTGCTTCCAGTACTTATCCTATTCACTTTTAATCTTTGTTCATATATTAGGTCTGCTGTTTTGAATCCTATATCTAGTGCAGATCTTGCTGCCATTATTATTTTTTGTGCAATCCTTTCTCCAAGTCCTGTGGCTGCCACTATTTCTGATGGTGTTGCTATGGCTATTGCCTCTAAGGTTTTATATCCTGCTTCAATTAGTTTTTGTTCTGTGGCAGGTCCAACTCCGGGTAGGTCTGATATGCTCTTTATCTTCTTTGCTCCCCTTTCTTCCCCTTTGCTTTGGATTTTTATCAGCCTCCCTATATCTTTTACTGTTTGATACCTATATTTTTAATCTTCCCATTTTTGCATGTACTCTAATTGCTCTTTTGTAGGTTCATCTATCTTTATCCCCATTGATTTAAGTTTCAGTTTTGCCACTGTTTGGTCTATCTCCACTGGTACTTCGTATAGTTTTCGTTCAAGTTTCCCTTTATTCTCCACTAGATATTTTACTGAGAGTGCTTGGTTTGCAAAGGACATGTCCATAACTTCACTTGGATGCCCCTCGGCTGCAGCTAGATTTACAAGCCTCCCCTCTGCCAGTAGATATATCTTCCTACCATCTTTTAGTGTGTACTCGTCTAGGTTTTCCCTTAACCTCTCCTTTGATACTGATATTTCTTCTAGATCTTTTATGTTTATTTCAACGTTGAAGTGTCCACTGTTGGCTAGTATTGCTCCATTACGCATCTTTTCCATGTGTTCTTTTCTAATGACGTTTATGTTTCCAGTTGCCGTTATGAATATGTCTCCAATCTCGGCTGCTTCGCTCATGGGTAGAACTCTAAATCCATCCATAACTGCTTCTAAAGCTTTTAATGGGTCTATTTCTGTCACTATTACGTTTGCACCCATACCTCTAGCCCTCATGGCTATCCCTCTTCCACACCACCCATACCCTGCTACAACGACGTTTTTACCTGCTAGTAGAATATTGGTTGCTCTCATTATTCCATCTATTGTGCTCTGTCCAGTTCCATATCTATTGTCGAATAGATATTTGGTTCTAGCATTGTTTACTGCTATTACTGGGTATTTTAGCTTCCCCTCCCTCTCCATAGCTTTTATCCTTATTATGCCTGTGGTGGTTTCCTCTGTTCCTCCAATTATATGGTTTGCGTAATTGAGTTTATGGGCTTCTACTGTTATGTCTCCCCCATCATCCATGGTTATATCTGGGTTTATTTTGAGGGCTTCCCTTATGTTCTCCATGTATTCGTATTCGCTTTCCCCCCTCCAAGCGTAGACGTCTATCCCCTCTTCCACGAGTGCTGCTGCAACATCATCTTGTGTTGATAATGGGTTTGAGGCTGTTAAGGCTATTTCAGCTCCTCCAGCTTTCAATGTCTTCATGAGTACAGCTGTTTCCTTTGTTACATGTAAGCATGCTGCTATTCTAATTCCAATTAGTGGCTTCTCCCTAATCATATCTTCTCTAATCTTCATTAGGACGGGCATCCTTGATTCGGCAATCCTTATCTGTATCCTCCCCTTATCTGCCAGTTTTTGATCTTTTATTCTAGGCATCTCATTTCATCTCTCTTTTAATCTACGTATAAGTTCCTCTTTAGCTTTTTCAGCTTCTCTAATAACTTCCTCTTCCCTCAAAGTTTTTATCTCCCTATTCTCCATGACTATTTCTCCATCTATTATAACGTGTTTTACATCTCCACATCTAACCGCGTATACTAGGTGGCTTAATTCACTGTATATTGGTGTAAGGTGTGGTTTACCTAGTTCTACTGCTATTATATCGGCTTTCTTCCCCACTTCTATGCTTCCAATATATTTATCCCATTTTAGGGCTTTTGCACCATTTATTGTAGCCATCTTTAATGTTTCTTCAGCGGGAAGTACTGTTGGGTTTAATGTAACCCCCTTCTGGATTATTGATGCCATCTTCATAGTTTCAAACATGTCTAATGTATTGTTGGAGCATGGTCCATCGGTTCCTAAGGACACGGTTACTCCTACACTTAATAGTTTTGCTATTGGGCTTATTCCTGAAGCTAATTTCAGGTTGCTTATTGGGTTATGTGAAACCTTTACTTCCCTAGCCTTCATTGTCGCTATATCTTCATCTGTTAGCCATACGCAGTGTGCTGCTAAAACGTCTTCTGATAGAAATCCAATTTGATCTAGATATTTAAATAATCCCATTTCCGTTTCAACGTTATATTTCTCCTTTACGATTTTTGCTTCATCTCTTGTTTCAGCTACATGTACATGTATTATTATTTTCTCTTCATCTTTTAACTCTCTGTTTTTCTCGTTAACGTATTCTCTTATCTCCATTAGATATTTTGGGCTTACGGTGTATGGTGCGTGTGGTGAAGCTGCAACTTTAATTTTCCATCTGCCTTTACCATGCCATTTGCTTATTAAATCCTCCATGAACTTGTAGTCTTCATCTCTTCTCCAATCGAAGAATGTGTGTGATATTACGCCTCTGAGTCCAGCTTCGTATACTGCTCTTGCCTCATTGTAATCGTATTGATGATGGTACATACTACATATCGTTGTTGTTCCACTTTTTATTGCTTCTAGAGCTGAAAGTTTAGCTCCAATGTATATGTCTCTTTCATTCATTTCTGCTTCTAATGGCCAAACCCATTTTTCAAGCCATTCTTTTAATTGTAGGTCGTCTGCATATCCTCTGAGTAAGCTCATGGCGATATGTGTGTGGGTGTTTATTAGTCCTGGCATTAGTATGCAATCTTCCATGTTTAATACTTCATATCCATGATACTTCCCCTTAATATCATTGCATTCGCCTACATCGATTATCCATGAATCTTCAATTACTATACACCCATTCCTTATTATACCTCTACTTCCCATGGTAACTATGGATTTACCTTTCAATATGTATTGCATGACTTTGTCACCCCATTGATTTTCGAAGTTCAGTTTAGATTATAGAAAACTTTATGTTTAATGTTTTTGTATATGGGGTTGTGAGTGGGATTTGAGTAAAAGAGTGAGTGATTACAGTTATGAGGAGCTTTTGAATAGAGCTCTATCTAGTGTTAAGGTTAGTGGTGGAGATAGGGGGGTTTTCAATCCACCGAGAATTTCAGCTTCCATAATGGGTGGTACAACCATTGTGAGTGGATTCATGAATGTGGTGGAATACTTTAATAGGGATGTTAAACATGTTTTGAGTTTCTTGTTGAAGGAGCTTGGAGCTGCGGGCACTATTAGTGGTGATAAACTGGTTCTTCATGGAAGGTATAGTGGATCTTCAATTGAGAATACACTGTTGAAGTATGCTAAGACTTATGTTATATGCCCAGTTTGTGGTTCAAGGGATACTTATCTAACAAAGGAGCGTAGAATCACAATACTGGTTTGCACCGCTTGTGGAGCTAGGACTAGTATTAGTAGTAGGGTGTAGTGGGTTGAGTGAATCTTCTGAATCTAAGTTTTACATTAATTTTTGGAGGTATGGTAAGGATCTCATGGTTGTTGCATGTGATTCTGAAATACTTGGAGCTAAACTTGAGAGTGGTAATTTGAGGATTACTGTTAGCAAGGAGTTTTATGGGGGTATGCTCGTAGATTCACATGAAGCTTTAAATTATCTGAGATCTGCTTCCATAATGAACATTATAGGGGTTAGAATTGTTAAGTTGGCTTTGGAGGCTGGATTAATACATAAAGATGCCATCATCATAATAGGTGGGCAGCCTCACGCACAATTTATAAGAGTGAACTTATGAAATTGTGGTTTACGGTGATATGTTGACTAGATTCTGCTCCATATGCGGTAGATTAGAGTCTCCTGAAATGCCGTTAGTGGATAATCTATGCTGGGATTGCTATAAGGCTAGGAATAAGATGATCATTGTGCCTAAAGATTTAACCATGGAATTCTGTGGTTCATGTGGTTCATACAAGTTGCATGGAAACTGGGTTAAGCCTAAGGGGCTTGGAGATCCAAAACTTTCTTCAGCTATGGAATTCGTTGAGGAGCATGTTAAGTTGAGGGGTTCTGGGTCGTTGAGAGCTTTGGAAGCTAGGGGTATTGGTGGTGGTAGGGTTTCAGTTTTAGTTAGAGCTCATGGAACTGTAGATTCAAGGATACCTGTCTACGATGAAGAGCTTTGGGTTGATTTAAAAGTGAAGAGTGTAGTTTGTCCACGGTGTGCTAAAGTGGCTTCCGGATACTTCTCTTCAATAGTTCAGGTTAGAGCTCATGGTAGACCTTTAACTCAACATGAACTTTCAATTGTAAATGAAATTGTTGAGAAGGTTTTGAATTCTGAATTTAATAGGAGTGGGTTTACGTTGAATTATAAGGTTGAAGCTGTTAGGGGTGGGTTAGACTATAAGTTTGATAATTTCAGGTTGGCTAGGAAAGTTGCTTATGAAATTTATAAGCGTTTAGGAGCTTTAATTAAGGAGAGTCATAAGGTTATCGGTTTTGATGGTTCTCGAGGTTCTAGGATATCTAGATTATCTATTTCCGTCAGACTTCCAGGCTTCTCCATGGGTGATATCGTCAATTTTAATGGTAGAATTGCTAGGTATGAGGGGTTTAGTGGTGGGAAATTCTTGTATTATGATTTGGAATCTGGAGTTAAGGGTTCAGTGAATTATAGGGATGCTTGGCATGGGAATGTTGAAATTAACATTATATGTAGATCCAATGAATTGTACTCTGGTTTCGTAAACTCTATTACTGATGATGGTGTTGAAGTTGTGGATTCTTCTGGTAGGGTTTATAAGGCTTTGAAGCCATCATCCTTCAATATTGAGGTTGGGGATCACGTTAACTTCATAGTTTTTAATGGTAAAACCATTGTAGTTTCAAAGAGACGTGAATTTATTGAACGCTAACCTTTTATTTAACCCATAAACATCTATTATGTGATGTCCATGGATGGAGATGGCAGTAACTCTAGTGAATCAAAGGTTAGACCTCTTGGTGAAGGGGAAGTTCTAGGCGTTATAGTAAACTTCCTAGGTTTTGATAAGGCTAGAGTTAAGTGTGCTGATGGAAATATTAGGATATGTAGGATTCCAGGTAGATTCCGTAAGAGGATGTGGTTTAGGGAGGGGGATATAGTGGTTGTTGTACCATGGGATTTCCAACCTGAATCCCGAGGAGATATTGTTTGGATGTATACTAAAAGTGATATTGAAAAGCTTAAAGCTGAAGGTCTATTGCCAAAGGATTTTGATGTTGAATCCCTCAAATCTTAAGTTAGTTTGGTTTTGCTTATGAGTTGGGATATTGATCGTGTTAGAGATGAATTGCATAAGATAGATTATAGAAGGAGGAAGATTAAGGATTCAGATATGTTTGAAACTGTTGAGGAGGTTTTTGATTATTCTACGCTAATGATACTTTATGATCTATTCAATAAGGGGGTTTTACATGTTATGTATGGTGTTGTCAATTCTGGTAAGGAGGCTAGGGTGTATTGGGCTAAGGGTCGAAGTGGAATGGATCTTGCAGTCAAAATATATTTGACGTCTACTTCAGAGTTTAGGAAGGGGATGATGACTTACATTGTGGGGGACCCTAGATTCAAGATTTCAAGTGGGAAGACTAGAGATGTGATATATGTTTGGGCTAGGAAGGAGTACTCTAATCTAGTTAAAGCCCATAATGTTGGTGTTAGGGTTCCGAAACCCATAACTGTTAAGGGTAATGTTCTTGTAATGGAGTTTGTAGGTGTTGATGGTGTTCCAGCACCTCTACTCAAAGACTATACCCCTACAGATATTGATGCTTTCTTTAAAGTATTGATGGATTATGTGGGTAGGCTGTATTGTAAGGCTAGACTTGTACATGGGGATTTAAGTGAGTATAATGTTATGGTTTTCGATGAGTCTCCAGTTCTAATAGATTTTGGGCAAGCTGTGGATTTAGCTCACCCATTGGCTGAAGAATTATTAGTTAGAGATATAAAGAATTTATTGAACTTCTTTTCCCGTAAGGGTGTTGAAACTCCAGATTTGGAGGAGGCTTTAATATGGGTGAAGAGGGGAGGAGGGTAATTAGGGAGTATGTATCAGTCCCCCCGGATAGGATTGGTGTAGTTATCGGGGATAGGGGGGCTACTAAATCCCGTATAGAGGAGAGTACTGGAGTGACGTTGATTGTGGATTCATCTTCAAGTTCCGTAACTCTTGAAATAGATCCTGATAAAACTCCATACGAGAATATGATGAAAGCTAAGAATATTATTGTAGCTATCGGTTATGGTTTTAGTCCTGAAAGGGCATTTAAACTTCTTGAAGATGATGTTGTCCTGGATGTTGTTGATTTAACTTTGTATGTTGGTACGTCTAAGAATCATCTGACAAGGATTAAGGGTAGGATTATTGGTGAAAATGGGAAGACGAGGAAAATAATTGAGGAGTATACTGGCACATTTTTGTCTGTATACTCAAATTATGTTGCGATAATAGGTACATATGAGAATGTTAATGTTGCTAGGAGGGCTGTGGAAATGCTTGCTTCAGGTAAACCTCACAATTCCGTTTACTCTTTCCTTGATAGGGAGAAGAGGAGGCTTAAGAAGCTGGAGTTTGAATTGTGGGAGAAGAGGAGATTTTAATTCTCTGGAAACCTATTTTAATACATTATTTACATTACAAATATTTATTGGGGATTGAATGTCTAAAGATGTCAGGGAAGTTTATGAAGCTATAAGTCCAGCTGACTTCTTTTATCGTAATAGGGAGATCGCTGGTTTCGATAATCCTGTTAGAGCCACTTATACCATTGTTCGTGAACTTGTGGAAAACTCGTTAGATGCCTGTGAAACCCATGGTATTCTGCCATCAGTTTATGTTAGTTTAACTGAGACTGGTAGGGCTGGTGTGTATAGGATTAGGGTTGAGGATAATGGTTGTGGTGTTCCAAAGGAGTATATTCCTTCAGCCTTTGGGCAGATACTTTTTGGTTCTAAGTATGTTTTGAGGCAGACCAGGGGGATGTTTGGTTTAGGTGGTAAGATGGCTATACTCTATGGTCAAATCACCACGCATAGTTCTGTTAAAATTATTAGTGGGACTGGTGGTCCTGTGAAGTATCAATGTGAATTGATGATTGATATTCAGTCTAATAAGCCTATACTTCTCCGCGGTGGCATTAAGACTCTGCCAAACCCACTTTACTGGCATGGGACTATAGTTGAATTTGAATTTGAAGGTGATTATTCGAGGTCTAAGGGTAGAATTCTTGATTATTTTAGGCAGACGGCCATAATACTTCCATATGCAAACATATCCTTCATAACTCCGGAAGGCGTCTACTATAGGTTTTTAAGGGTTACTGATAAGCTTCCCAAGATTCCCAAGGAGGTTTTGCCTCATCCTAAGGGTGTTGATGTGGAGTTGGTTAAGAGACTTGTAAAGAGAACTAGAAGTGATAGGATGGTGGATTTCATATCCTACAATTTTCATAGAGTTGGTAGAAAGACTGCACTTGACTTGTTGAAACATGCAAAGATAGATCCAGATAAGGATCCAAAGGAGCTTACTTCGGATGAGATTGTTAAGCTTGTTAATGCTATGAAGCGTTATGATAACTTTCTTCCTCCAGATGCCTCTTGCCTCTCCCCAATAGGTCCTGAATTGCTGGTTAAGGGTATTGAGAAGGAACTTAAACCTGAATTCGTGTATGCTGTTCAACGTAAGCCTTCATCGTATTCTGGTCATCCATTCATAGTTGAAGCTGCAATAGCTTATGGTGGAGGTGTTCAGCCTCCAAAGCCTGGTGAAATAAACTTGTATAGATATGCCAATAAGATTCCATTGCTTTACGATACTGCAAGTGACGTTTCATTTAAGGTTATTAAATCCATAAAGTGGAGTAGGTATAGGATTGATTTGGAAATGCCCATAGCTTTCTTTGTTCATATAGTTTCAACTAAGGTTCCATATAAGACTGTGGGTAAAGAGTTTATTGCAGATATACCTGAGGTTGCCTATGAAATTGAGTGGGCTTTGAAGACTTGTGCTAGGAAGCTTAAATCGTATTTGATGAGTAAGATTCGTAGAATTGCCATTGAGCGTAGAGTCAATGTATTGGAGAAGTATCTTCCTAAAATTGCTCAATTTTCAAGTGAGCTTGCTGGGAAGAATCCATCAAGTATAGATGTTGAGAAGATTATTGGGAGGTTGAGGAGATGAGGCGGGAGGATGTTTTGGCGAGATTAAGGGAGTTTGGGCTAAGTTTGTATGAGCAGATGAGTAGGGGGGAGTTTCCTAGAGTTAAGTTGAGGAGTAGGACTTTAAAGAATATAGTTTATGATGTGGAATCAAAGCAGTTTGTTATTGGTGATAAAACTGTTGTTAGGAGTGCTGCTAATCTTCGTCAGATAAAGTCATTAACTCAGCTCATTTGGGTTGCATATTTCGCCTATAACTCCATTAAAGCCAATCAGCCTACAACTCTTAGGGATTTATACTATAATGCTGAGGCATTTGGAATAGAGTTTGAAGATCAATCTGAATCTAATGAAATAGTCTCAGATTTAGAGACTGTGCTGGGCATTCCAAGGGAAGACTTCATGATATATCCTGAGGAGCGTAGCGCAGTTTTCGGAGATCTAGTTGTAGAGTATACTCATCCCGATCCAGATTATTATGGTAAGAGGATTAATCTCTCATCTCACCCAGATGGAGTGATGATAGGTCCAGCTCTACTTTCAGCTGAGTTTGTTGAATGTAATGCTGATAAGGTCATAGCTATAGAAACTGGAGGTTTATTCACAAGGTTTATCGCTGAAAAGGTTCATAGAAAGTTTAATGCGATACTTATTCATACGGCAGGTCAAGCTCCAAGGTCTACGCGTAGATTTATTAGAAGGCTTAACATGGAACTTGGATTGCCAGTTTACATTTTGACCGATGCTGATCCATGGGGGATGCATATCGCTATGGTTATAATTTCAGGGTCTGCTAATGCTGCACACATAACTGATTTAAATACTCCTGATGCTAAGTGGATTGGAGTTTGGGCTACAGATATAACCAAGTATAAGCTTCCCACAGAACCTATGGATGAGAGGGATATTGCTAGACTTGAAGCTTTGCGGAGGGATCCTAGGTATAAGGATCCATTTTGGTCTAGGGAGATTGATGAGTTTAATGAGTTGAAGCGTAAGGCTGAGCAGCAGAGCTTTAGTAGATATGGACTCTCATATGTTGTGGACAAATATCTCCCGGATAAATTAGCTTTGTTTAAGTGATTTCAATTCTTCTTCAAGCATTCTCTTAACGGTTTCATTAACTATTTTGCCATCGATTCTCCCTCTAACGATTCCCATAATCCTCCCCATAAGTAAACCCATTGCTTTCATACCTCTCTCCCTTACTACATCCTTAGCTTTATCAATTTCTTCCCTAACGATCTTCTCCAATTCCTCAATGCTTATTCCACCTTTCCCAAGTATTTTTACAGCTTCTTCAACATCCACATTTGGATTAACCGTGATGTATTCAAGTACTTCTGGTATTGCTTCCTTTGCCATTTCACCTCTACTTATGAGATCAAATATCTTCTTTAAGCTTTCCTCCTTTATGTTTTCCACAGGTAGCCCTTTATTCTTTAATGAGTTTATGGTGTAGGTTATTGTTGATGCTATTAAAGTTGCGTTTTCACTCCATTTTGCTACTATTTCTTCGAAGAGTTTCCCTCTATCTGAATCTATTAATTCTTCTGCTAACTTCCTGCTTAACCCATATTTCACAATATACCTTCTTATTGTTTCTTCAGGGTCTTCTGGAAGTTTCGATTTTATCTTGTTTAACATTTCTTCGGTTATCGATATTGGTCTTATATCTGTTTCAGGGTACATTCTTGCAGCTCCTGGCATTGGTCTACTGTATCTTGTTGTTCCATCGTCGTTTGCAGCTCTAGTTTCTTCTGGAACGCCTATTAATGCTTCTCTTGCTCTCTGTATTACTGCTTCTAGAGCTCTTTTACAGTTCTCATATTTTCCACATACTATTACTATTGCATCTTCATCTTTCACATCCATATACTTCATAATCTTGTTAAGGTCTTCTTGGCTTATCCCGTATCCTGGAAGTTCATCGCTATGTATTATTCCCTCTACACCTCCCATTAATTTGGCTCTTTCAGATAGTTCTGTTCCAAATCTTCTATTTGGTTGTATTTCCATTCCAAGTAACCCCTTAAACTTCCTTAGTTTTACTGCATATACGCCTCCCCCTTCCATGATGCTTTTCCTTATCAGTTTTGATTTTGATTCTTTTAGTATCTCTGTGATGTCGATTATATGGTTTTCTAATTCCTCTGCTTTTACCCCTCTTCTCATCAATTCATCTCTTATCTCTAAGAGTTTTAGTTGTCTTTGAACTTCGTATTCCACTATTTTGGGTATTAAGTTTAAGTCTTGAACCCCCTTAATTTCAACTCTAGCTCCATTGGATATTGATATGTTCAAGTCTTGCCTTATTGTTCCAAGCCCCCTCTTAACCATTCCAGTGGCTCTAAGTATTCTCCCTATTCTCAATGCTACTCTTCTAGCTTGTTGTGGTGTCTTTATGGTTGGAGCTGTGGCTATCTCTATTAATGGTATTCCGAGTCTATCAAGTCTATAGATGACTTTATCTCCTGTTTCAGCTATCTTCCTTGCAGCTTCCTCTTCTAGGCATAATGTTTTTATCTCTACATTTCCTTCTTCATCGTTTACGTATCCCCCCATAGCTATTATTGCTGTTCTCTGAAATCCTGTGGTGTTTGATCCATCTATTACCACTTTGCGCATTACATGTACTTCGTCTACTGGATTGGATTTTAGCATTAATGCCACCATTAAAGCTACTTCTAATGCTTCTTGATTTAATTCATGGGGTGGTTCTTCATCTAATTCCACTAAGCATGATGCTTCTTCAGGGATTTCGTATATGTATTCCTTATGCTTCATGTACTCAAATAATGCTGCTGGATCCATTTCTCCAAGTTCACTTTTTGATGGTCTTAGAAATCTCTTTATGGTTTTGAAATTCCCATTTTCAACCATTATCGTTGGGCATTTACAGAATAGTTTCTGTTTTGTATTTATTTGTTGATGTACTTCTAACCCGACCTTCAATCCAACTTTCTCATAGTAATTCAAGTTTTCACTCACAGTTTACACCTCGTAATGGCTTCTTACACTTATCTCTCCAGCTATGTTTGTTATCATTATCTCTCTTACTTCCTTCATATCTCTTGTTTTTGCCAGTGTCCACATCAATTTTACTAGAGCTGTTTCTGGGATCATGTCTTCTCCAGGTATAACTCCTATCCTCAGTAGTTCAACCCCCCTCCTATATACGTTCATGTTTATTCTCCCCCATAGGCATTGGGATGTCATTACTACTGGTATTCCATTTTCCACAGCTCTTCTTAAAGCTTCAATCATGTTTTGTGGTACATGTCCAAGCCCTGTCCCTTCGATCACTATTCCATGATATCCCTTATCTATTAGATAATGTATAATTTCATCTGATATGCCCGGGTAAACTTTAATTAGGGCAACTTTATCATCAAATTTTGCTTCTAGATTGATTTTGCTGATATCTTTCCTTCTTGGGTTATAATCGTTGGCTTGCATAATTATTTCTCCATTGGGTTTAATTTTGGCTAGAGGTTTCCCATTTATTGTTTTGAAGGTATCCCTCCTACTTGTATGGCATTTTCTAACTTTAGTTCCTCTATGTGCTGTGCAGCTTTCATCATCTGATGTGGAATGCATGACTACAGCGACTTCTGCAAATGGGGCTTTTGAAGCTGCTATTGTGGAGCATATCATGTTTAATGCAGCATCTGTTGATGGTCTATCTGAAGATCTTTGAGCTCCAGTTAGAATTATTGGTATTGGTGTATTTCTAATGGCGAAGCTTAATGCTGCCGCCGTGTATCCCATGGTGTCAGTTCCATGTGGTATGACTATTCCATCATATCCCTCCATGATCTTCTCATAGGCTTTTTCAGCTATTTTACACCATATTTGTGGATTCATGTCTTCACTGAATATGTTGAAAAGTTGTTCAGTTTCGAGTATTGCGATGTCGTTTAGTTCTGGTATTAGTTCATATAGGTCTTCAGGTGTTAGGGCTGGATATACTGCTCCAGTCAAGTAATCCACTCTGCTAGCTATGGTCCCGCCAGTTCCAATGATATAGACTTTTGGTTTGTTATTGGCTGTCTTTTCTTTGATGATTGATGTTTTCAATTCATGTTTCACTCTACCTATCTTTTCTATTCTAGTTCCTTCTTTAATTTTGATTCCAATATTGTATCCATTGGGTAGCTTTATTACTATGGCATTTTCATCTCCAAGTATTGGTCTTGGCATGAGTATCCCCTCATAAATCCTAGTATCATCAGTTACCCTCACTCTATCTCCAATCACTATTCCTGCTTCAGAAAGCTTCCTCTTCACTAGTTCACCGTAATGGCTTAACTCTTCACTCAATTCCATCACAATTAAATTATCGTTTAACCCCTTAATTAATAAAATCCTAAATTGGCAATTTTTAAAAGCTTTCACAACTAATATATTGACGAGGATACATGTCTAGTGGGAATATAATTCCTCCAAAGGAGTTTTTTGGTTTTGAGATTGGTGAGGATAGGAAGCTGGCTCGATGGGATAAGATCGTGGAATACTTCAAACACCTATCAGAAAACTCAAATAGAATAAAAGTCGTGGAACTAGGCAAAACCACAGAAGGAAACCCATTCATACTAGCATACATAAGTTCACCAGAGAATCTTAAGAAACTTGAGGAGTATAGGCAAATATCATATAGATTGGCAAATCCAAGGGGGTTAAGTGATGAGGAGGCTTCAAAGCTTGCTAAAATTGGTAAAGCTGTTGTGGCAATAACTAATAGTCTCCATGCCACTGAGGTTGGGGGGACGCAGATGTCCATTGAATTAGCATACAAACTGGTAACAGGGGGAGATGAAACAACAAAAGAAATACTAGACAACGTAATCCTACTATTATTCCCATGTTTTAACCCAGATGGTCAAGTAATGGTGGTAGACTGGTACAATAAGTACTTGGGAACAGAGTATGAGGGGACATCACTCCCATGGCTATACCATAAATATACAGGTCATGACAATAATAGGGATGCCATTGCATTAACTCAAAAGGAGTCTCAGATGTTTTCGAAAGTAATATATAAGGAGTGGATGCCACAAGCATACATTGATAATCATCATATGGGAAGCTATGGTGCTAGGTTTTATATTCCTCCATGGTATGATCCCATATGTCCCGAAGTGGATCCATTGGTTTATCGTGAACATCAGTGGTTTGGTGGGTTTATGGCTGTTAAACTCGAAGAGGCTGGATGCCAAGGGGTTGAGGGTGGCCCACCATTCACAGCAGAATGGACTGCATCATTCCTAAATCTGGCTAACCTAATGAATATCTGTGCTATGCTTACCGAATCTGCTAGTGTAAAGATTGCTACGCCAATATATGTTCACAAGCATCAATTGACTGGGAATAGGGGGAGAGTGGGAGATAAAAAGCAGTATAGCTTCCCAAATCCATGGCCTGGAGGGTGGTGGAGGTTAAAAGACATAATAAAGCAGCAGCTGGTCTCTAATATGGCGGCACTGGAGCTGGCGGCGAAAATGAAGGAAACTATACTGAAGAACATGTACATTAAGGCTAAGAGGAACATAGAGAAGGGGTTAAGTGAACCCCCATATGCCTTCATAATATGTGTGGAGGATCAGCATGACCCGAATACTGCATTGAAGATGATAGATGTTTTCAGGAAATTGGATGTTGAAGTTCATGTCTCTAAGAAACCCTTTAAGATTGGTAACACTATTTATCCAGCTGGAACCTTCGTGATATTCTCTGCACAGCCGAAGAGGGCTTTTGTGAAGTATGTTCTTGAGAGAACAGAGTATCCAGATAATGAGTGGACTCGTGCCCGTGATGGAACTCCATTAAGACCGTATGACGTTGCAAGTTACACGATTCCAGATTATATGGGGGTTAAGGTTGATATTGCTATGGATAAATTTGATGGTGAATTCGAGATGATAGATGAAGTGGCCTACCCGTATACTCCAGTGGCTGAATCCAAATTTGGATATATGTTGGATTGCAGATTGAATGATACATTTGCAGCAGTAAATGTATTGTTATCTTCAGGGTTTAAGGTTTATAGGGTTTTGAAGGATGTTAAGGTTGGTGATGTAACTCTTCCAGTAGGCTCCTTCTACATTCCTGTTCAAGATAAAGTTGTAGATGTGCTTGATAGTGTTTCAAGGGAGTTTCATGTTCCAGTATACAAGTTGGAGTCTGAGTTGAATGTAGATTTCGTTGAAGTTAAGCAGGCTAGGGTTGGGATATATCAAAGATACTATGGTGGGAATATGGATGAGGGATGGACTAGATGGCTCTTAGAGCATTTCAGATTCCCAATTCAAGTGATTTTGGATGAGGATATTAGAGGTGGAAAGCTTTCTGAGAAGGTTGATGTACTCATATTTGCTGATGATAGTCCAGCGTTAATTCTCGGTGAGAGTAAGGAGGCTATTGAGAAGGCTTTAACTGAGAGGTTTAGGAGACCATTTGTCTTACCTCCAATTCCACCAGAATATATGAGTGGAATTAAGAAGGAGGGTGTTGAGAAGGTTAGGGAATTTGTGTCTAATGGTGGAGTTTTATTGGCATTTAACGGTTCTTGTGATTTTGCAATAGAAGCTCTTAAACTTAAGCTGAATAATGTAGCTAAGACTCTCGATCCGAAGGTCTTCTTCTGTCCAGGATCTGTTCTAAACGTTAATGTTGATAATACACATCCATTATGTTATGGTATGCCTAAAACCTCAAAGGTATTCTTCTATGATAGTCCAATACTGGAGATTCTGCCAACATATTATAGTGAATTGTATGAGGCTCCAGTAACTTATCCTGAGAGTAACATTAAATCTAGTGGTTGGCTTATTGGTGAAAGCTACTTATCTCGTAAACCAGCTTTAGTGGTGGCTAAGGAGGGTAGTGGTAAAGCTGTTTTATACGCCTTTAGACCGCAGTTTAGAGCTCAAACTCATGGTACTTTCAAGTTATTGTTCAATGCTTTATACAAGTACTGTTAAGTGATTATTTGAAATAATGGATAATAAAACTAAACCTTGATTTATTTTTTGTTTAAGGAGTTTTGTTTATCCGTATTTACATTTATCTTTTCTGAGGTCTATTATATCTTCGATTTCAGCTCCTGTCCCTATTAACGTAACTGGTGTTTTCAGTTCTTCTTCAATCCACTCCACAAATTTCTTAGTTTCTTGTGGTAGTTCTTCGAATCGCTTCATTCCTCTACATTCTGGGAATAGTGCATCTATCTTTGTTATTGCTATTTGAGTGGCACTGTTAAGCATGATAGCCCTCTTAGCATATTCGATGTTGAATGGAGCAACTCTCCTTATTCTACCAGTCACCGTTCCTCTTTCGATCCAACCTCTCTTCTCGATTTCTTCTAGTGTGAGTTCATTGGGCAGGGGTCCTCCTCCAACCCTTGTTACATATGCTTTGAATACCACTAATACTTCATCCACCTTTTTTGGTCCTACACCAACTTCACTACATATCGCTGATGCCGTAGTATCTCTTCCAGTAACGTATGGGTATGTTCCATGGTATAGTGAGAGGAATGTGGCTTGCGTCCCTTCCAGTATTACTTTCTTCCCCTCATCTACAGCTTCATTTACTTCTAGGGCTACATCTGTTAGGTATTTCCCCAGTTCAGGTATATCTTTTGCAAGTTTCGCCTTTCTTCTAACTCTATCTGCTATTGCTGGCCCGACACCTTGCCCTGTGGTCCCTATGTTTTTTGATAGGTGTTGGTCTGATCTATCTTCCTCTATATGATGTTCCTCTATTATCGAGGCCTGATAATCTACACCCACCCTATTATGTGTTTTCGTCATTTCCACCTCCTCTAACAATATTTTTGGATTTACATTTGCCCCAGATGCAATTAGCAATCTCGCCTCTTCATATACGAATGCGCTTGGTATTAGTCTAAGCCTATATGTTACATTGTTCCATACCACTGTATGTCCAGCATTTACTGATCCAGTTCTTACAGCTATGTCGATTTTATCTTTTAATGCTAAGTATGATACTATTTTCCCCTTCCCCTCATCTCCGAAGAATCCTCCAACTACAACTGTTAAAGGCACAATTCTCACCTTACCTTAATTTAATTATCCTATCTATCACCTTTTCTATCTCCTCTTCTTTTATTCTCTCCGGGATCCATGTATACTTCCTTTCCTTTACGATTTCAGCTCCCATAATCTTCTTTAATGCTATTTCGAATGTTTTCAATCGTTCATTATCTATCCTTACACATCTCTCCCAGTATGGGCAATCTTTTATCATGCATTTACTTTTACATGTAACTCTATATTTTCCTTCAGCAATTTTTTCAACTACTATTAGTGATGGGCATACTGGAACTTCTAATGTGAATATCGTCTTTCCATCTTCTTCATATTCCTTTAATGATGCTCCAAAGACTATTTTAGCTGCTTCCCTTAGTGTTTCCATGCTTGTTTCCACAATTAATTCCCCAACGCTTTCAAAACTTTTACTCATATGATGCCACCTTTTTGTTTGGCGTCAGACCGCCCATCGCGTTTCATAGCCCCTCCAAAAGCTCAACAGTAATCCCATCTTCATCCGCCAACATATAATTGTGATTTAAAAAGAGTTAAATTTTATTGTTTACAATTATTATTTGTTGGGTGTATTTCAATGCTTGAGAGAGTTTCGACTGGTATAAGTAAACTTGATGAGATTATTGGTGGAGGGTTCATTAAGGGGAGGACCTATCTAATTGCTGGAGGGACGGGGACTGGTAAGACGATAATGTCTCTACAATATATACTGGATGGTTTGAAGAAAAATGAAACTTGTGTCTACATATCTCTTGATGACCGTATATCCAATGTTTTAATTGGAGCTTTAAATCTCGGTTGGAACTTCGATCAATATGTGAAGTTTGGGAACTTCATACCCTTCGAGATTAGGTTGAAGACTGAGGATTTGAAGCATGGTAAAGAGTCTAAATCATTTGTGAAGCATATACTTCAGTATACTGGTAAGAGGAGAGTGGATAGACTTGTCTTAGATCCCATATCCTCATTGGTTCAGGGTGTTGGCGACTTACTATGGGTTAGGGAGTATGTTAGGGAGATAATAAGCTATATTGAGGAGGAGATTGGATCAACAACTGTCATAACGGCTGATATCCCGTCAGGTTCAAGTGCACTTAGCAGGTATGGTGTAGAGGAGTTCATATCTTCTGGCATAGTTGTCTTGGACATATTTGAGCATGGACCAAACCTTTATAGAATTCTGTATGCACGTAAGATGAGATGGTCTCCAATGGATATGAGTAAGTACGTGTTTAACATAGTTCCTAATGATGGTATAGTGATTCTCGGCAAACTCACAGATTTCCTCCATAAATATTCGTAGATTCCATGAAATACAAAGGGCTAAATTAAATTATTAGAATCCTTAAACTTACTTATTGGTGTCACCATTTGCTTTACGATCTAGATTGGGGTGCTATTACGGAGCACATATGTAGTGGTATTAGGAGTTTTGTTCCAAGTTGGTCTAGAGGGGTTATAGTTGGCTTGAGTGGAGGCTTGGATTCCTCTACAGTTGCATTTCTCTGTGTTAAGGCTCTTGGCTCAAGTAGGGTTTTGGGTTTAATTTTACCTGATTCTGATGTTACCCCTAAAGATGATTTTGATGATGCAATTACTGTTGCAAGGCTTCTTGGTATAGAGTATAGGGTTTTAGATATTAAGCCTATCCTAAACGTTTTCATAGATTCACTTAGGGTTTTTGGTTCACCATCAAGGCTTTCTGTGGGGAATTTGAGGGCTAGGATTAGGATGTGTATTAACTATTATTTTGCTAATCTTGAGGGGTGGATTGTAGCTGGTTCTGGGGATAAGAGTGAGATACTTCTAGGTTATTTCACCAAGTATGGTGATGGTGGATGCGATTTCCTTCCTATAGGCTCATTATATAAGACTCAGGTTAGGCTTCTTGCCAATTTCCTTGGAGTCCCCTCTAAAATTGTGAATAAACCTAGTAGTCCAGCTTTATGGCCTGGACATCTTGCTGAGGATGAGCTTGGATACCCCTATAGCTTCATAGATCCAATATTACATTTGCTTGTGGATGTTGGTTTGAGTCCTGTGGAAGTTGCTTCGAAGCTTAATGTTAGTTTAGATGATGTTCTCAAGATTAAGGGGATGGTGGATTCATCATCACATAAACGTTCTTTCCCAAAGATAATTGAGTTGCCTTTAAGTTTAATGAGAAGTATTTGAGCATTCCACTTAGCAACTTACATTTATATATGTTTTTGGTAATTATTCATTATTGTTGTAGGTGGGGGTGGAGCTTTATTTGAAGTATGTCTTTGTTACTGGTGGTGTCTTGTCTAGTGTGGGGAAAGGAGGTTAACCTCCCCCCAGAGGTGTAGTTGCAGCATCTATTGGTAAGATGTTTCAGGTTAGAGGTTATTCTCCAACGATAATAAAGATAGATCCATACTTGAATGTTGATGCTGGAACTATGAATCCATATATTCATGGTGAGGTTTTCGTTACTGATGATGGTGGTGAAACGGATCTCGATTTAGGTCATTATGAGCGTTTCCTCAACATAAATCTAAGTAGGTATAACAATATAACTACGGGTCAAATTTATAAGGCTGTAATTGAGGCTGAGAGGCGTGGAGACTATCTGGGAGTATGTGTTCAAGTAGTTCCACATATCACTGATGAGATTAAGAGGAGAATTAGGATGGTTGGTGAGAAGAGTGGTGTAGATGTTGTTATAGTTGAAGTTGGTGGAACTGTTGGGGATATTGAGGGTCTCCCATTTCTTGAAGCTGTTAGACAGATGAGATTGGAGGAAGGATATGAGAATACATTATTTGTCCATGTGGCTTTAGTCCCCATTCTTGATGTTACTGGGGAGCAGAAGACTAAGCCTTGTCAACATAGCGTTAATGAACTTAGGAGGATTGGAATTCAACCTGACATAATAGTTGCTAGATGTGCTTCTCCATTAATGGAGTCGGCTAAGAGGAAGATTGCATTGTTCGGCAATGTCCCATACAATGCTGTCTTCACATCATATACTGTGGATTGCATTTATGAGGTTCCATTGATACTGGATGAGCAGGGTATGGGTAGCTATATAATGCGTAGATTAGGGCTTAAGGATGTGAAGCCAGATTGGAGTGAGTGGAGGGGGATTGTGGATTCCTTCCGTAAATGTGATCGTAGAGTAAAAGTGGCTATGTGCGGTAAGTACACTATGCTTGCAGATTCATATATCAGTATTAATGAGGCTTTGAAGCATGCTGGCGCTAAACTTGGTGTACATGTGGATTTAAATTGGATTGAAACTGAATTGCTTGAGAAGGATTTATCCATGGTTAAATCTCTAGCCAATTATGATGGTATAATGGTTTTACCGGGATTTGGAGCTAGAGGTGTTGAGGGGAAGATAAGAGCTGTACAGTTTGCTAGGGAGAATGATATTCCATTCTTAGGGATATGCTTTGGATTTCAGATGGCTGTGGTGGAGTTTGCTAGGAATGTTTTAGGTTTAAAGGATGCTAATAGCACTGAGGTGGATCCAAACACTCCACATCCAGTGATAGACATACTTCCAGAACAGAAGGGAGTTGATGTTAAGGGGGGGACTATGAGGCTTGGTGCACATAAGATAATTCTGAAGGATAATACGTTGGCTCGTGCACTGTATGGTTGTAGTGTTATAAGTGAGAGGCATAGGCACAGATATGAGGTTAACCCAAAATATTGGGATGCTTTGGAGTCTTCTGGACTGGTGTTTTCAGGTTTAAGTGAGGATGGACGTAGAGTTGAGTTCATTGAGATTAAGGAGCTGAAGTTCTTCCTTGCATCTCAATCTCATCCAGAGTTTAATTCCCGTCCTGGAAGGCCTTCACCACCATACCTCGGCTTTGTTAAAGCTGCGTTAAGATATTCTGGAGGTAGAGGCTAGCTTTATTTCACTTTACTTTAAAACGAATATTATTTCCTTAACATTTGATGTGCAAATCTTCTTTACACCTCTAACTCCAGGTTTGTAGATGGTTTTTACAAGTCCAGCTTTCTCCAGTATTCTTATCTGGGCACTTGTGTTGGCTTTGCTCTGATTTATTTCCTTTGCAAGTTCATCTACATCTACTTCGGCATTCAATGTTCTTCTAAGTATTTCAAGTCTCGTTTTTGATGAGAGTACATATGCTATTTCAATTATCTTGTCTCCTTCAATTCTCAAAACCTCGTTATCTTCTTTCATCGTGTTCATAGTGTTGTTCACCTTTCACATGTACATTTGTTAGTTATGTTAATTGTTTATTTAAAATTGTTTTCCCTCCTTTCTTCTAACATGTATTTGTATGGGAAAAGTATTAGTTTAGGCTTTATTTATTTACCCTTGGTTATGCTTCCAATTGAAGCTTTCAAGTCTCTTGATGCTGATGATTTTCACATTTTAAGTATTGTGGAGAATAGGATGAAGAGTTTCCTCTATGTGCCATTGGATCTAATAGCTTCTGATTCAGGTTTTAGTAGGGGGTTTATTTTGGATTCACTTAAGAGGATGCATGATATGGGTCTCGTATTGTATAAGAGAGTTCCATATGAGGGTTATGTATTGACTTATGCTGGATATGATGTTTTGGCTATGAAGTATCTTGTGGATTTCGATTATATTGTTGGTGTTGGAGGTTCTCTTGGTGTTGGTAAAGAGTCTGATGTTTACATGGCTTTTACACCTACTGAGGAGGCTGTGGTTTTGAAGTTTCATCGTTTAGGAGTTGTCAATCTTCAAAGTGCAACTAGAATTAGGGATTACCTAGCCCATAAGGATGAGCTTCCATGGATTTTCAGGTCTAAGTTGTCTGCTGAGAGGGAGTTTAAAGTTTTGAGGGATGTTTTTAAAGCTGGTGTTAAAGTGCCAATACCAATAGTTCAGAATAGACATGTGGTTGTGATGTCATATGTTGAGGGAGACCTCCTCTACGTCTGTGATTACCTTCCAGATCCATACAAATTTTTCGAAATGATTTTGGATGAAATGCGTTTATCGTATAATTGTGGATATGTTCATGGGGATTTATCTGAATATAATGTAATTGTCACGCAAGATTTGGAGTGTGTCATAATAGATTGGCCTCAAGCCGTGGAGGTTAATCACCCTTCAGCTATGATGTTGCTGGAGAGGGATTTGAGGAATATTGTGGATTTCTTTGCTAGGAGGTTTAAGTTAAAGTTAAATTTCACTGATTCCCTATCATATGTCTTGGGTGTATAGTTTAATTCATGGTGTTAAATTTGGGTGGAGTTGTTTTAGGCGTTGACTTAATGCCCATGTCTACACCATCAGGACGTTCTCAACCAAGATATTCCGTTGTCGTGTTGGATGAGGGGAAGGTGGTATCGAGATTTGAGAATGTGAATAGGAGGAAGCTTTTGAAGCTTATATGGACTTTTAAGCCTTCAATAGTTGCAATAGATAATGTTTATGAGTTTGCATCTTCAAGTTCTAGGCTTCTAAAATTTCTTAAGGCTTTACCATCAGATGTCAAAGTTGTTCAAGTTACTAGGGTTTTTGACGGGTTTAAACCTCTTTCAGTACTGGCTAGGGATCATGGTTTGACTGATGGTGTTGGGAAGCTTAGCCCCATGATGGCTGCAGAGTTTTCAGCTAAACTTGCAAGTATGGGTGTAGGATCCGAGGTTGAATACTTGAAAAATGAGACTAGGGTTCTCGTGTGTAGGGGGAGGAGAATTGGTGAGGGTGGTATGAGTGAGGATAGGTATGAGAGGAAGATTAGAACTGCAGTTTATGCTGCATCGATGAACATTAAGTCTACCCTTGATTCCCATGGCATTGAGTATGATGTCTTCTTTAATAGGAGGGGGTTTGGGGTTGATAGATGTCTATTCATAGTGTATTCTCCAAAAGACTCTTTAAGAGGGTTGATTAAAAATATGGATTTGGGTGATGTGCAGATTAGGGTGTTTGAAGAGTCTTCTGGTAGGATAATCTTTAAACCTATTGGTTCCTCTGGGTCTGAGGTTGTTTGTGAAAGGGAGCCTTTGATAGTGGGCCTTGACCCAGGGGTTATTACTGGTTTAGCTATACTGGATATGGATGGTAAACTAATTTATGTTGGTAGTAGGAGGAATTGGAGTAGAAATGAGATTATATCTGAAGTTATGAAGTTTGGTACTCCAATTCTTGTGGCTACTGATGTGCATCCACCATCATTCTTTGTGGTTAAGATGGCTTCCATTTGGGGTGCAAGAGTATATGAGCTTGATAGAAGTTTAAGTGTTGATGAGAAGAGGGATTTGGTGTATAGGTATTGTAGAGATTTCAATTTAAATTTGGATTTGAATGTTCATGAAAGAGATGCTTTGGCTTCCGCTGTTAAGGTTTTCTATGGATTTAAACCGCTATTCAGTAAGGCTGATTCGAATGTTTCGGAACTTGGAGTTGATGTTCCACGTAAACAGCTTAGAGCTTTACTTGTGAGGGGGTATAGTATTAAGAGGGCTATTGAAGTTTTAACCCGTGAGGTTAAGAGTCCAGTTACTGTTGAGATTAAACCAGATGATGTTGAATTAGGGGTGGAAGCTGAATCTTCTAGTGTCATTGAGTATTTGAAGCGTAAGCTTAGTATTGAAGAGGAAAGGGTTAAGAATTTGAAGATTCAGAGGGATCAACTTGTCATGGAAGTAGAGAAGTTGAAATCTGAGATTGATAGGCTTAATTCCCTTGTTAATTCACTTAGTAGTGAGCTTAACTATAAAATTAAGAGGGATCGTGAAGTTGCTGCTTTAGAGTCTAGGTTAAATGAACTTCAATCAGCTTATATATCCATGAAGTTCGAGTATGAGTCTCTTAAAGCTAAAATTGATGGTTGGATGAAAATCTTCTTGAAGGTTCTTAGAGGTGAGATAGTTTTTTTGAAGCCAATTAAGAATTTGACGTTGGATGATGTGTGTAATTCCATTGAATCTTATAGTATACGTAGAGGTGATGTGGTATTCATATCTGATTTCAGCGTTTTTGATGTTGATTCGTTGAAGAAGCTTTCCAGTATTGGGTGTGCTGGTATTGTGGGTTTCTCACCTCCAAAACATGTTTGTGATGCTTTTGATGATTTTGAATTACCATTCATTGATGCTTCTAGCATTAAATTGGAGTTTTTTGATGGTTACCCATATGTTGAAGCTAGTGTGTTGAGTGAAGCTCTTAATAATGCGAGGGAGAAGCTTTTTGAAAGATCTAGTTTGAAGCGTAGGGAGAGACTAAAAAAGCTTTTCGATGAATATAGGACTATGCGTTTAAAGGAGTTAAAAGATCTCGATTTTACCATCAAGTATTAGTTTTGTTACTTCAGTTATCTTGTTGAATTGTTCCCAGACAATCTCCTCCATTTCACTTTTCATACTTTCGGTTAGTTTGTATTCATTGAAGAGTAGTGTTTCTATTGATATGTGTAATGGATTTGTTATTGGTCTACCTATCTGGCCTAGTATCTTCACATATACTTCTCTAATCCCCTTAACTTCATTGTATATTTTGTTTGCAACGATTTTTGCCATTACATTGTATATTTTCCCCACATGGCTAACTGGATTTTTCCCTGCAGTTGCCTCCATGGACATTGGTCTGCATGGTGTTATTAGACCGTTAACCCTATTCCCTCTACCAGTATTTCCATCATCTCCACTTTCAGCCGATGTTCCCGTTACTGTTATGTAAACCAGATTTGCATCTATTCTGTCTGCCGTGTTCACCATGACTTTTACTGGTAGCTCCGTTATTTTGCATGCTAAATCTTCTACGCTCCTCTTTATCTCCTCTTTTACGCTTATGTAGTGGTCCATGTCTGGTGTGAGTTGACTTATTATTGCAGCAGCTATTGTTAACTCTATTTCTCTCCCCCTCCTTAAACCCATAACTTTTATGTCTTCACCAACTTCAGGTACCCTTTTCTTGAATTCCTTTGAATTTAAGAATCTCTCAGTTTCGTAGACTAGTCTCTCTGTGTCTGTTAGTGGTGCGAAGGAAACTCCGAAGGATGTATCATTGGATAATGGGACATCGACACCTAATTGGAATAGTTTTCTTAAATCTGCAGATCCAGGTCTAATCTTGTAATCCACTATTATATGCTCATCTGGATTTAGGAATCTAAAGTTTCTCCTTATGAAGTCTTTTATTGCATTTACTGCTATGTATCCTACGGGTATCATTGTTACTTCATTATCCTTAACTATCTCGTTTACAGCTCTCCCAGCCACTATGATGTATATTGGTTCATCGATTGTGCCGCCGCCAAATTTGGGTGAAGCTCTCCCCCCGACCAGTAGCCCTTTGTCCACGTTATGGTGTAGTATTGTATTGAAGTTTTTCATGTAGTATTTTGATAGTGCAATGCTAACACTTTCAGCTGATGCATCTATTATGTAGTCTGGGTGTCCAAGCCCCTTTCTCTCAACGATCTCTGTGCTCATTTCTTCTACCGGGGTGCTCTTAATTGCTTCTATAATTATGTTTTTTGACATAGCCTTTTCACTTTCCACTGTTATTCTGTAATGTTATTGAATAATTATGATTTACGTCTTAAATTTTAACTTTTTGTTGAGTGAAATAATTCTAAACCCATACCACTTGTGTACTATCAAGTTTTATGTATAGAATGTTATTTCCTCTTATGAATATTCTACCATACTTTGCTATCACTGTTCCATTGTTTAATTCTTCTGCATCAACTATTATTAGGTTCATGTTTGGATCGCATCTTTCCAGTATTCCAGTGTATTCGTCGCCGCTTTTAAGCCTTACAGTTATTTTCGTGTTTACTGCGCGTCCAAGCATTTTTAGTGGTGTGATTTTCAAGCGGACTTACCTCACATTTAGATTTAAGGTGGCTGTTACCTAAACTCTTTAAGTATAGTTTAATCCTTATATAGATTTCTCTTTCCAATTTCCCCCCATTTTTTAAACTTTACTATGATGTCCTTTGTACATGTAGTTTTGAATCCTATATTCTTCAAGAATTCTAATTTAGATGTGTTTTCGAGGATTTCTTCTGGTTTGTAGTGGGCTTTTGGGTATGTCACTATTGCTTCCCCCTCTATTTTTAATGTTCTCTCAATTTCTCTTAAGGCATTTAATGGGTTTGGTACATTCTGCATTACTGTTATCATTAGTGATATGTCTATAGATCCACTTTTTATGGGTAGGTTTTCTGCATCTGCATTTATCCATGAGAGTACGTAATCCCTTTTATACTTGTTCTTTGCTATCTTAATCATTTCTATTGATATGTCTAATCCTATGATATGTTTTGCTTCAAGTAGCATTCCTTCTATGATTCCAGTTCCACATCCAATGTCTAGTACAGTTTTATCTTTCAAAATTTTTATTTCCCTCATTACTTCTAAGCATTTCTCTATTTGTTCTTCACCGTATAGTTCATCGTATCCTCTGGATGTTAAATTGTATTTCATCATTACATCAATTTTTGATGGTTTATAGATCACCTTCAATCAAAAACTATTTACATAAATTTTACACTTAATTTTTTGGTGCTATTTTGGGCGAATCATCATTTAATTGTATCCATATGCCAAGTTTTGGTGAAGCTGAAGCTGTTTTGAGGGATGGTATTGAACGTAGAAGGATGGTGATAATTGTTGGGTCTTGTGTTATCAATTATCATGGGAGAGCTTCATCAACTTTAACTAGGGGGGAGAGGCTGGTCATAGTAAAGCCTGATGGATCTATTCAGATTCATAGACCATGGGATGTTTCTCCAGTGAATTGGCAGCCTCCTGGATGCATATTCCATATTGATGTGGTGGATGATGGTTTGCGTTTGAGAGCAGTTAGAGTTAAGCCTAGGGAGGTTGTTGATGTAATTTTCGATAAGATAATCCTCTTAGCATGTTGCACACTTGTTGATGAGGGTGATTTCTCACTTTACGCTTCTGAGTTGGATATGCAGAAAGCTATAATTGCTTATCCAAACATTATTGAGGATGGTCTTAAAATTATAAGCTTCGAAAGACATGTGGATCCTGGATTCATAGACCTTTACGGTTTAGACTCTAAAGGTAGACTTGTTATTTTGGAGATTAAAAGGAGGGTTGCTGATAAGTCTGCCGTTTTACAGTTGGCTAAGTATGTAAGTGAGGTTAAGAGTAGAAGTCCATATAGGGAGGTTAGGGGTATACTTGTAGCTCCCGGAATTTCTAAAGGTGTTCAAAGCCTACTTTCCTCCCTTGGCCTCGAATTTAAACGTTTAGATCCCAAAAGATGCTCTGAAATTTTGAGTAAAAGTCCTGAGGGTGTAGACTTAAAGAAGTTCATTCAAGGGCTTCATACTAATTAACTTTCCAATTTATATTGACTCAACTCTTCCAGCTTAAGGGAAATTTGGGGGAAAAGGAAGGATTAAATTGTTGGCGTTAAATGTTTGAAATCATAGCCATCCACGTAGCTTCATTGCCTTATAAACCCTTTCGACTGCTAGGACGAATGCTGCATCACGCATAGTCACTACTTCATCTTTCTTCTCATTCTTTAGCTTCTCCCATTTCTCAGCAGTTCTCTTAAAGTTCTTCTCCATTATTGATGCTATCCTATTCCTAGTTTCTTCCTCATCCCAGAAGTACCACTGGAGGTTTTCAACCCACTCCAGGTAGGACATTATGACTCCGCCGGCATTGGCTAGAATGTCAGGCACTGTAGCTACGAAGTCCTTTCTGTCATACAGTATTTTCTCTGCTTCGGGGGTTGTTGGCCCATTAGCTCCTTCAACGATCAATTTAGCCTTCACCTTATTGGCGTTTTCATCGGTTATCACATTTTCAATTGCACAGGGCATAAGTATGTCGGCATCCACATAGAGAGATGCATCTGGGTCACTTATTTTCTCCCCCCCTGGATAGTTGACCACTTTACCTGTCTCAATTTTAACTTTCATAGCTAGCTCAACGTCTAAGCCTTTAGGATCATATACGGTTCCTGAAGTGTCGCTTACGGCGACCACCTTAGCGCCATATTTGCTTGCCCAGTAAGCTGTATATTGTGCTACGTTACCGAAGCCATGGACAGATACCGTCTTACCTTCAAATCCTCCCAACCACTTTTCCGCAGCTGCTTTAGCAGCCACTACTACGCCGAATCCCGTTGAGTATATTCTCACTGGATTGCCCCAAAGCTCCGGTGGCTTAGCTGTGAAAACTCCTGGCACGTTATACCCCTTAAGTTTGCTGTACTCGTCAATCATCCAAGCCATTATCTGGGGATTAGTATTGACGTCTGGTGCTAGTATATCGATTTCAGGGCCTATTATAGTGGCTATAGCTCTGGCGTAACCCCTACTCAATTGCTCCAGCTCTCTCATACTCATTTTCTTAGGATCACACTTAACAGCGCCCTTTCCACCACCATATGGGATGCCTGCTAAGGAGTTCTTCAACGTCATGCCCATGGCCAATGCAATATCGGTTTCCAGGGTGACTTCAGGATGATACCTTATGCCCCCCTTGTATGGGCCTAAAGCATTGTTATGCTGTACCCTGTAACCCTCAAATATCACTAATTTTCCATCATCCATCTTAACAGGTATCTTAACCATGAGTACTTTGTCTGGTTTGCTTAAATAGTCGTAGGCTTCTTGAGGTAGTCCAGCTAAATAAATAGAGTTCTTTAGTATTCTTAGCATCCACTCCAAGTATGACATTACATCACCTGGTCTTAACGTTATTCTGGAAGATTTATATATTTTGGCTGTGGGTTTTTAAGTAGGGAGTGTTTGATTAAAGAATATTAATTTTGGGTCAATATAAACGTGGAAAACCATGTTATATGTTGTAAGGGATCATCGCATATTCGGTTAATTAAAGTTTAATGGGATGTGCTGGCAGCTAATTCCATCATCTCCTCATACAATTCTCTCAGGATTTCAGTGTAGTTGGCTTCTCCCCCCTCCACTTTATCCATTAGCTCTTCAAGCTTCCTGGTGGCTTCCTCGCATACATATCTGCTGTAGTTTGATATTAGGTAGTTGAAGACTTTTGATCCTAGACTTGTGGCTATCAATTTCCCCTTCTTAGCTGTAGTCTTTACATATCCTCTTTCGAAGAGTGTGGAGATTATATGTGCATATGTTGATGGTCTCCCTATCCCCCTCTCCTTCATTTGCATGACTAGTTCTCCTTCTGTGAATAGTGGTTTAAGCGATGTTCTCCAGCTCCTTACACTTTTAACCGTCATCCTACCAATATTCAATTTTGGCATAGTTCTTATTGGTGAAATTAGTGTGAACCCTTCATCTAAAATTTCAACTACTTCCTCTGTTGAGACCGTTTTATTCAATACTGCAACATTTATTGTGGCTTTTTCTCTCAAAATTTTTGCTGTTTTCATTTGACTTGCAATGTATCTCTTAAATATTAAATCGTATAAATCGTAGTGGTCCCTTGTCAATCTTCTACCAAGCCTCATTATTCCAGATGCCACTAGATACTTTAATCTGCTTGTATCTATTGGTCTTGTTGGCCTTATACATTCATGAGCCCCTTCAGCCCCCCATCTTCTTGGGTGGAATAAGTCTGGCCCCCACTTCTCACTTATGTAGTCTTGTGCTACCTTCATTCCAACGCTGGATACTCTTGTACTATTCGTTCTATGGTAAGTGATTAAACCTAACTCGAAGAGGTCTTGTGCTATTCTCATGGTTCTTGATGCTCCTAAACCTATTATTTCAGATGAATCCCTTAAGAGGGTGTCTGTGGTGTATGGGGGTTTCGGATTTAACTCCTCCTCGACTTCCTCCAATTTCACGATCTCCACATCTGATGATTCTAGATCCTTGAGTATCTTTGTAAGTTCATTCTTTCTCGTCTTCTCAATTACCACGTTAATCCTTCTATCATTTTTAAGTGTTATTTCCACTATGTCAACTACGTTCTCTTTTAATTCCTTTGTGCTGTTTACAATCCACCCTAAAACTGGTGTTTGCACTCTACCTGCGGAGAGCTCTCTCTTACCGAAGCTAATTTGAACTCTCTTGCTCAATTCGAATCCTATCCATCTATCTTCTATTCTCCTTAGTAATTGTGCTTCCACCATTCTCATGTTTATTTCTCCAAGATTTTGAAGTGCTTCTTTAATGGCTCTTGGAGTTACCTCGTGGAATCTCATCCTTTTAATTTCTCTAACGTATGGTGATAGGACTTGAGCTATATCCCATCCTATCTTTTCCCCTTCAGAATCGTCGTCTGTGGCTATTATGAGCATATCTACTTCTCTTGCAATGGATTTCAGTGCATCAACTATTTCCCTTTTATCATACAATTCTCCACCACATATATTACATAAATTGATGCTATCACTTATCGTCCTTCCACATTTCTTACATCTTTTTATGGTGTCGTATACTGGGATCATCTCTCCATCTCTAATTATAACTCCATAGTATCCTTCTTGAGTTGTTAAATCGAAGACGTGCCCTGCTGTTGAAGCTATGTTCAACATGTAGTCTCCAGTACTGACCTCGTATATGGTGATGGCTCCAACGGCTCTTTTGTGTGGTGTGCCGAAGAATCTTGCTATTGTTGATGCCTTTTTTGGGGATTCAACGACAAGTAGTGCTGTCTTAACTATATCCTTTAGTTCTCCAGCAATTCTCCCTTCCCTGATATCTCTTATCTTCTTTCTTTCATCGCTTATTTCTTTAATCAGCTTTTTCATCTCCGTTTTATTGTATCTGGTGAATTCCACGTCTTCTAAATACCATTTTATTTCTCTCATTAGTCCATTGAAAGCTTTTTTACTGTCAATTATGGTTACTGCGAGCCCTTTTGAAACTCCACCTGCATATAATCTTGATGTCCTCCCTGAGGCTTGGATGTATGCCACTACATCTGGTACAATTATGGTTAATTTGTCTCCTTCCTCCACATCTAAGTATGGGCTTTTCTTTATGCTCCTTTTAACCTCCTTTCTGCTCAAGTAGTCTTGTACCAACTTTATTGTTTCATTTATTATTTGTTGGAGGAATCCCTTGTATCCTTCGAGTTTCACATTTGATTTTGTTGCTTCTATAACTTCCATTAACACTTCTTCTCCAACAGTTTCAAAATATCTTTTTATCTTAGCTATTTGCTCATCTATTAGATTTCTATCTCTCTCTGTTTTCACGTGTTCTCTTATGCTGCTTAGTAGAATTACTGCCTTGTATGGTCTATACTCGCTTATATCTAATGATATTCTTATTTTTGGTACTCCAACGAATACTGCATATTTTACTGTTTCAGGTAGATCAATACCTCTAGTTAATGGGCTTCTATATGAAGCTATTCCTACTAGTACATCGTATTCACCGTTTCTAAATCTTTCGAGTAGTTTTCTCTTAACTTGTGCTGATGATGCTGCTCTTATACCATTGTTATTTAATGCTTCTGTAACCTTTTTAACGTATTCCATCCCCTTGTCTACTGGTATAAATACTAATCCTCCATTACCAAGTTCTTTTATGACTCTTATAGCTTCATCTATTAAGTCTCTATTCTTCCTTGGTTGTACATATACATCCACTATGTTTCTATACCCCTCTATCCTCCCGCTTATCTCAAATCCTAGAAGTTCTCTGATCAACTTTATCCTTTTAGTTCTCTTAGCTCTTATTGATGCTCCTGAAACTATTAGTATGCTATCTCTTGGTTTAATTAGACTTCCACCATTAAAGCTACTTTTACTTTCAATTCTCTTGTATGCTTCCTTTATTTCCTCATCACTTATCCCTAGCAGTTTTAGTACTAGATCTACGTTTTTTGATCTCCTCACGAATGAATCTACATCATCTACGAATATCATGTTGAACTTCATGTTGGCTATGACATCATAGTTTCTTGATAGGAAGTATGATGTTGTTATGAGTACATTGTAATTTCCTTTCGATATTAGTTCCATCATTTCCTTCTTCTCCTTCTCTGTTAGTAGTGCATGGTATGCGGCTATCTTGATATTGTCGAGTTCAAGTCTCCTCCTATATTCTTCCATTGTTTGATGTACTTGTTGTGCTAGTAGGGATGTGGGTAGTATGATGTATGATTTCCCACTATTCTTGGCTAAGTATAGTGAGTATATTATGCCAAAACTTGTTTTCCCCATTCCTGTGGGTGCAATTATCGCAAAACTTTTCCCCTTTAATGCTCTTTTACACCAAGTTCTCTGTGCACTCCAAAATCTACTTCCATTAGCTTTCTTGAAAAGTTCTTCAACTTCATTTACCTTTAACTCTAATTCCCGTATTTCCTTATATTTACCCATTCTCCCATGTTGCTCGAGGTATTCTATGATTCCCTTTAATACTTTCTCATCATTTAGTTCACGTATTTGTTTCAATATTTCTTCATCTTCTAATGGTATGCATTTATCGCATGGTATTCCCAGTTTTAGTCTTAGGTCTGTTATGTTTCCATCACAGTTTGGGCATTGGAATTTGAATATAGCGTAAACTTTCTCTTTCATTTCGTCATTCATCAGTAGTTTTGGAATTAATTTGAATAAATATATTTCTCTCCTTTTACTTCTCTTACTGAGGGTGATGCTATTTTCCCGTTTCTATTCCAATTATCTTTATGTTTTTTGGGTTTAATTGTAATTGTTTATAGCATTTTGGACATCTCCCACCATACTTCTTTATTATTTCTTGTGGGTTTGCTAGTTCATCTCCTCTATAAAATGTGAAGCCGCATCTTTCACAATATATCCTTATAGTCATGGCTTTTACAATTCATTTATCCAGACTCAAACTAATAAATTTTAGTTTAGTGATGTAAGCTTTTATCTTACCCTTATAATAACATATTTACTTGGGTGGAGGGGTTTGAGTGAGGGTGATATTGACCTAGAGATTTTGAAGTTGAAGATTATGGCTGATCTTAAGAGGAAAGCTCTCTCACTTAAGAAGGCTCAACCCTCTGAGAAGAGGGATTATAGGAGTATACTTATGGATAAATTGACTGAGAGGGCTAAGGAGATTTTGAGGTGTGCTGAAGCTCAGTATCCTGAAGAGACTAAGAGGATAATTGAGGTTTTGGGTAAAGCTATAGATTCTGGGTACATTAAAGACTATATTGATGAGTATTCACTTTATGATTTGTTTCTGAGTTTGGGTTTAAATGTTAGGATTCCAACTGGGATATATTATGTTCGTAAGGGTGAAAAGAAGTCTCTAGCAGATCTGTTTAAGGAGTAGGTATGGTGTCTTGATGGATTGGAGTTTACATTGGTTTGGTGGAATACTCCTCCTCTTTGAAGATAAAGCTTTCTTGATAGATCCAAATTCTAATAGTGTTTTTGGGGATGCAATCGTTGTTAGTCATGCTCATGGCGATCATGTGGTTGGTTTAAAGTGTAGGGGGCTTAAGCTGGCTTCTTACTATACAATTAAACTTTATGAGGCAGCTACAAATTTTAGGGTTAATGGCTTATACCCTTTATTCATGGATGGTCAAAGAATACCTCTTGACCGTTTAATGTTGGAAGTTTATGATTCTGGGCATATTTTAGGGTCGTTGCAATTTAGATTTGAGAGTGTATCATCATCGCTTGTATATACTGGAGACATAAATTTGGTTGATACCATAATTACCAATGCTGGTAGAATTTTGGAGTGTGATGAGCTCATTATTGATGCTACTTATGGTAGTCCAAGAATTTCATTTCCAGATAGATGGGAGATCTATGAAGATCTAGCTGAATTTATTGATTTCTCTGTTAAGTCTGGTAAACCCCCTGTTTTGAAGGTTTACTCTATTGGTAAAGCTCAAGAGGTTATTGCATTGATCAATAGGTTTCTTGGATTGGAGGTTTTGGTGGATTCTAAGATTGCTAGGATTAATGAAGTTTATCGTTTAGCTGGTGTGGATTTAATGTATATCCCCCTCCATTCCAGTGAGGGTTTTGAATCCCTTAAATCCCTCTCTCTTCCATTGGTTACTTCTAAACCTAGCGTTTACAGATATGCTAGGAGTATTGGTATGCCTGGTGTAATGGCTACTGGTTGGGCTTCCATATATCGATTATCTGATTGTGAAGTTTCCTTTCCACTTAGTGATCACGCTGATTTTCAGCAGCTTGTATTATATGTGGAGGCTTCAGGTGCTAAGAAGGTTTATCCAATTGGAGCATTTTCCCGTCAGTTTTCCATTTGGCTTAAGAGGAATATGGGTTTAGAGGCTAAGCCTATTGTGGATTTAGCCTAGTTATGGTTGTAACATTTTTAGTTTTGTTTTTGGATCGTATTTCCTTAAGAGTTTTAGATTCTCCCCCTCTATTATCGTTAATTCTGCTGTTGGATTTATTATGCATCCACTCATTAAATGTCCTCCATGACATACACCGTCTTCTCTGGCTATGCTTATATGTGCATGTATAATTTTACCTTCATCATCTTCGGATATGTTTCCAATACATGACACTATTTCCAGATGTCCTGAGACTTCTATGATTTTGTATTCTCCATTCACGTATACTCCAAATCTTGCTTTGCTAAGTGCTCCTATGACCATTATCTGTCCTGCTGAAACCTCTTTCTCCTTTACAATTCTCATTATTTCTTGCATTAGGTCCTCGTTTTCCCTTAATCTTGCAACTATTATCCTGCCAATTTTTGCTTCTTTGCTCATGTTTTAACATTTAGTCTATTAGTGGATATATCTCTTCCTCTATGAATTTCAGTAGATCGTATTGGCTTATCTTGCTGAAGGCTGTTATGACGCAGTTTCTAGTTATCCCCATAACGTATCCACTCTTCTTTGATGTTGCCACTATATACCATATTGTTCCGTGGGATAGGTATTGGGTGTATAGTGAAGTGTTCTTTAAGTCTTCTCCGTATAGGCTTAGTTTGTTTATGTTTGGTATGTCTATGTTGTCAAAGAATATTACTTTTGTGGATTCTGGATTCTCTTCATGGTATCTCCTGAGGGTTTCAGGGCTTATCTTGGCTTCCACTATCCCCCCTATGGTGATGAATATTATCTTGCTTAATTCATTGGCAACTTGATTTGCCCAATTCTTCTTACCAATTACTGTTAATAGTAGTTTGTCTTTGTATTTGCTGAATTTGAATGGTGCTTCGAGGGTTATTATTGCTGGAGTCTTCTCCCCCCTCCTATTTATGTATATTACGCTATCTTTCAAGTATGTTCCAGTTAGGGATTCGCTTGTTAGGTCTAGGTCTATGATTTCCGTTACTAGCTTTTCTCCTCCTCCATATTCTTCTTCTACATGGTAGTTTTGTAGTTTTCTTGCTATGCTTTTCAATTCTATTTCTTCATTAACTCTAAATACTTTTGCTGCTAACACCATTTTCTACACCTTCAATTACATTACCCAATTTTGCTCATAAAATATATTCTAGCCCCTACAGATTAAATTATAATTGTGTGAAGTGATGTTTATTGACGTTTATACGTGAAGTTGTTTTAGAGAATTTCATGTCTTATGAGTATGGTAGGGTCCCTCTTGGACCTGGATTGAATATAGTTACAGGTCCTAATGGTTCTGGTAAGTCTTCTATATTGCTTGGGATATCTGTGGCTTTAGGTGCTCAGTATACTGAGCGTGGTAGGAGATTGAGGGATTTGATACGCTGGGGTTCTAAGCTTGCTAGGGTTAGTGTTGTATTGGATAATAGTGTTAGGGGTAGGGGGAGGCCTTACCCGAAGATCAAGTCTGATGTCATTAGGGTTTCAAGGTATCTTAGGATTGATGGTTCATATTGGTTTGAGGTTAATGGTGTTGAGTATAGTAGGGGGGAGATTCAAGGCATACTTAGAGCTTTTGGTTTTAATCCAGATAATATGCTTGTAATAATGCATCAGAATATGGTTGAAGAGTTTGCTGTTATTTCGCCTAGGGATAAGTTGAAGCTTCTGGAGGATGCTGTGGGTTTGACTCATTATAGGGAGAGGATTATGGATGTTAGGGGGAGGTTGGAGGGGGTTTTGAAGGATGAGGCTGAGGTTAAATCTATGCTTGAGAAGGCTAAAGCCAACCTAGATTTCTGGCTTGGTGAGTATGAGAAGCTTAAGGTTAGGGATGAGCTTATGAAGCGTAAAAGTGATTTGGAAATTGAACTTGCATGGTCTAAGGTTAACCGTAAATTGAAGTCTGTTAATGATTTAAAGGCTAAGATTGATGGTTTGAGAGTTAAGCTTGATTCTCTTAGAAGGTCTTATGATGAGCTTAGCTCTGAAATTGAGGGGTTGGAGGATCTTATGGTTCAAATTGAGTTGGAGAGGAGGAGGATTATGGATATGCTTATAGAGTATTCTAGGATTATTGGTAGACTTGAAGTTTTAGGAGGGATTTCAAGGGATTTTGAAGAGGTATCGTCAAAGTTCTCCAAGCTTAGAGTGGATTTTGAAGATGTATGTAAACGCTTTGATTCCATATTTAAGGATTATGTTGGTAAGTTTTCGTCTAGGGCTATTTTGGGGTATAGGATTGAGGAGTTGTCTTCTGAAATTAAGTTGAGGGAGAGGGATTTGAGGTCTTTGGAGGGTGAATTGGAATCTTTGTTGGAGGATGCTAAGAGGGTTGGTCCTATGCCAAGTGTTGTTAGGGATTTCGATGAAATCAATTCTGATTTAATGATGGTTAATGCTAGAATTGAAGCTTTAGGTCCTGTTTCACCTGAAGCTGAGAAGATGTATAATAGCTTTAGCTCCACATTTAATGAGCTTTTTGAGAGAGCTAAGATGCTTAGTGGGAATAGGGAGGCAATATTGAGGGAGCTTAATGATCGTGTTGAAGCTTGGAGGAAAGCTATATTAAACATTGTCTCTGAGATCAATGGGATCTATCGCGATTTGCTCTCTGAACTTAATGCTACTGGGCATGTTAGGATCACCAATATTGATGATGTTGATAAGGCGGGTTTAGAGATACTTGTTGGTTTTAGGGGTTGTGAGCCAATTCTACTTGATGGATATTCTCAGAGTGGTGGTGAGAGGACAACTGCAATAGTATCATTCCTATTGGCAGCTCAGAGATTCATAAAATCTCCATTTAGAGCTGTGGATGAATTTGATATTCACATGGATCCAAGGAATAGGGAGGCAATATTTAAGTGTATTCTATCATATTTCAAGGATGCTGAAGCTCAGTATTTGGCTATAACTCCAAGTCCAATAATTGTTGGAGAGGAGAAGGTTAACATAATATTCGTACAAAACGTTGGTGGAAGATCTGAAGTTAGGGTGGTGTCCAAGTGAGTTTTAAAGTTAAACGTGAATATGTGGAGAGGATTATAAGTACGTGTGAACGTGTCCTACGTAGAGGTGTAGATCCATTCACCATTGAAGTTGAGAGGTACATTAAGTATCTTAAGGATTTCCTTTCTCAATCAAGTTCCACGGAGGATTTAATTTTAGATTTGGAGGCTTTGGAAGCTTTAAGTAGGGTTGTCGAGTTTCAGGGTAGGTGGATTAGGGATAAATCCTTTAAACTATATTTCGATCCACTAATAATTGAAGCTAAAGTTAAGAGTTTGAGTTTAAGTGATCTTGCACATGTATTGTGTCAAGCTTTACGCCCTATAGCTTCTGTGAAGATGATATCACGTGTGGGTTTTGAAGAGGCTGCGAAGTATTGGTTTAATCTCCCACCTTTAAAGGATAGGTGGGGTAGACTTCCACATCAAATATTCACTATTGAATCCATGTCTATTGAGGATCTTATTAGGGAGAAACTTGCTTTAAGAGGCTCATTTAGTGAGATGGTTGAGGAGTTTTGGCGTAGAGTTAAGGATTCCTCTAAGGATGGTAAAATCTATTATTGGGATTTCATAAAATCCAATAGTTTTGAGGAATCTGTTTTGAAGGCTTATATGCTTTCATACCTTGTATCTTATGGTTATGTTGGGTTGGATTACGATCCTAAGGCTGATGATTATGTGATCATACCATATGAGGAGAGGATTCAGGTTTTAGGTTCGAATTCCATTGCAGTATCCATATCATATGATGAGTGGTTGAGGAGGGTTAAGGATGTCGGAAAGGGCTGATTTAAGTTCTAAAATTGAGCGTGCAGCTCAACTTCTACTAATACAGAGACATAGGAGACCTGGGGTTAAGGGGTGGGAGCTTAGGAGATCTCTGGGTAGAAGATATCTTGATATCATTAAGGTTTTGGATGAGGAGCTTGCAAAATTTGGATTGAAAGTTAAAATAGTCTTTATGGAAGAGGTTTCCGAGCCTAAAGCTGAAGATTATGATAGAGCGCTCTTCATGGTTACATTTAGATATCCAGCTAAGATTACCGATGTTTTAACTGCTGGTTGGAGTATTGATGAGCTTGGAGCTTTAGCTGCATGTATCTCCATAATAAACTCTAGGGGTGGTAGTGTTAGGATGAGAGATTTGGAGGATTTACTTGCAGAGAAGCTTCCAAGATGGAGAGTTGAACTACTTTTAGAAAGGTTTGTTAGGCTCGGCTATTTGGATGTTAAAGATGACCATTTAAGTATTGGTTGGCGTAGTAAAGCTGAGATAGATGTGGATCTACTCTCCCTTAGGCTTATCTCTTATGGATCCAGTGGCTAAATCTTCCTTCTTCTCCGTCTTCTCCAATATCTTCTCAAGGTTTTCAGAGATTTTCGTCAGTATTCCACTTTCACTATGTTTAGCCATCTCCCTAGATATTATCTCTTTAACTTTCATTGGCTCTTTCACTCCAAATAGGACGTTTGGACTTCTCCCCCTTGGTATTACAATGTTTGTGCCTGCTATAACTCCTAAGCTTAATTGCTTTACATTTATTTTCCCACTTATGGCTGCTATCTCTCCTCCAAGTCCAAGTCCAGCTGTGGATATTGGTATTATGGTTCCCACATTCAATATTCTCCCAATAACCCCCTTCTCCACAACTAAATCTGTAATGTATTGGTAGCTTATCTCCCTGATCTTCTCCCTAATGAACTTGTATTCTGAGATTATTCTATCGGTAGTTATGTAGTATGTGTGTGCATTCTTGTACATGTTGCTTAATGCAAACCATATTACCCCCATGAATAAGCTTGAAGTTGACTCGTTTATCCCAGTTCCAAATCTTATGGTTATAGATGCAATTATTATTGTTAGTCCAGCTACAAGCCATTTAATTGATGATTTAGCTATGAACATAATTATGAATGGTAGCATAATTGCAAATGCCCAGACCAGTGTGGACATGTATTCTATTGGAATCATGTTTAAACCAAATAGTTTAACAACTTTCATGGCTATCTCATTTGAATATATTCTTGCAATTATGCTTACAATGACAATGTATACCCCTGTGAAGTATAGCTCTATGAATGCTATGGAATGAGGCTTCAACTTTAAAATTAACTCTTCACCTTCCCTAAGCTTTAATGTCAAGTTTCATCTAAAACTATATATAGGTTTCTTGTAAAGTTAAATGTTACTTCAACTTTTGATTTAATGTTTTGCGTTAAATTTTATTTTGAGTTCTACCATAATACCTATTGCCCTATGATGTGAATTTGAATTCTGAATGGTGAAGAGACGACGGTCTCCTGAGGGTTTAAATTTGCGTTATATTATGAACTTCTCCCTCTCCACCTTCCTCTTCTCTATCCCTATATCTTCTACGTTGAATACTTCTCCACCGAAGAGCTCTACCTCTCTTCTCCCATTGTATATTGCTGCGACGATTCTCCCTACAGCATCCCCCTTCATTATCCCACTTCCACTATCTGCTGTGGCTACTATTATCCCTCCTTCTTGGAATACTACTGGTTGCCCATCATATGTGTTGATTCCATATTGTCCAGCCCACGAGTTTACTAATTTAGCTTGCTCGAATTGTGGCATGTACGTGGATAGTATTGGGTGTATACCATATCTATAGAAGTTCTCTTCAGGTTGGGGGTCATCTTCAATTGCTATTGGTCTTAGGAAGTCGTCTGCATATCCAATCCAGAAGCTTCTTTCATCGATGTCTGGTTTAATGTATATTCTTGGTTGTGGGAGTATTGTGAATGGTAGACAGCCTTCAGCATTGAACCCCCTTGTATATAGTAGCTTCTCCAGCTCTCCTTCTGCTTTCACAACGAATACTTGTCTTTTCTTAGCTCTCTGATACGTGTCTATCCCCAATGGGTGTAGTAGTTTATCAGCCCATACCCCAGCTGCCACTACAATTTTTTCAGCTTCTATTATCTTCCCTTCAACTTCAACTCCTGTGGCTTTCGTTTTCTGCCAGAAGTATGGTTCTCCTGGAAGTCCAAGTTTCTCTTCAGCTTCTACTATTATCCTATTCACTTTAATTCCATAAGCCACCTTCCCGCCTATAGATTTGAATTTAGATTCATAATATTCCACAAGTTTCTCCACATCCATTTTACCAGCTTTCTTCACTAGTAATCCTACTTCTATGTCTCTAAGTCCACTTATCCCTGATTCACTTGCCTTCATGTTTGGGTTTATCCTTTCCTTTATCTCTTCATTGCTTACAATCCTGTATTCTATTCCAAGTGGCTCCATATCTTTGAGGTATGGTTCCAAACTGTGGAATTGTTCTTCATCGAATAACCATAGGTATCCAATCCATCTAATTCCAAGATTGAACTTCTCTACTTCTTGAATATGCTTATAGAATTCTATGGAGGAATTTGCCATTTTCAAATTTGTTTTTGAGTGGAAGAATGCTCTGAAGCATCCAGCACTCCTTGCAGTATTCCCTTGACCTGCAGCCCTCCTTTCCTCTAAAAGTAGCACTTTATGTTCTGGGTTTTCCCTTTTTATGTAGTATGCTGATGTGAGACCAAATATTCCTCCCCCAATTACTATTGCATCGTATTTCTCCATAAAATCTTTCACCATAAACCTTTAATTATTTATGTAGATTTAACGTTTATCGAAAGCCACTTTTCCTTTTCCAATACATGTTTATGCTTTCCATAATTGTTGGAGCTATTTTTGAAGCTATCTCAACACTCTTCCTTTTAACTTTTATGTATTGGTTTCTAAAGTATTTCCTTGCTTCATTCAATACTTCTTCTGACCTCTTCTCTCCATTGGCTATTTTCATGAACATTTCCTCCATGAACCCTCTAACTTCAGGTTTCACTATTTCCGGTGCAATTTCATTTAATGTTTCTATCAATGTTTTTCCCAGTTTTGTTGGTATGCATCTCTTGTTTTCAATGTACATGTATCCTCTCTCAATGTTGTTGTGTATGTGGTCTTGTTTTGTAGCATCTGTTCCTATGCCGTATTCCTCCATGAGCTTTAAGAGTTGTTCTTCTGAGAGGTATGGTGGTGGTTCTGTTTCCCCTTCATGCAATTCCACTTTATCCACTCTAACAGTTTCTCCAACTTTTAGTTCTGGGATGTATTCTTCTTCCACAGTTTCATATGGGTATATTTCCAAGTATCCTGGGGTTAATGTTATCTGCCCTCTTAAGATGAATTCTTCTCCACCAATACTCAATACTACTTTTGTACTCTGTATTTCTGCTTCTCTACTTAATGTTGCTAGGAAGTGTCTAACTATTAGATCGTATATCTGCCACCCCCTCTTTCCATATTTACCCATAATCTCTTCTTTTGTGGCGGATTTTGTTGGGTGTATTGGTGGATGGGCTTTATCATCCTTCTCTCCTCTTGTGGGTTTAATGGTTTTCATTTCCATAAGTTTTTTCACGTAGCTTCCATATTCTGGGTTTCCACTTAGCATATTCAGCTTCCCCATTAGATCGATGTTTTCACTGTATATCTCGGTTTCAGTTCTTGGGTAGCTTATGTATCCTCCTCTATATAGTTCCTCAGCTATATCTAGTGTGGTTTTAGCTCTTATGTTTAGGAATCTACTCGCTCTAGCTTCAAGTTCCAATGTGGATAGGGGTTTTGGAGGTTTCTTCTTATTCACACTAACCTTATACTCTGAGACTTCTGCCCAATTAAACTTTGATATCTTATTATACAATTGTTTAGCCAACTTTTGATCATATATTCTCCCCTTTGAGTATTCCGCTTTGTAGTGTGCTCCATAGATGTCTAGTACTGCTTGTATTGTGTAGAATTTCTCTGGTTTGAATTTCTCCCTCTCCCAAGCTCTTTTCACAACTAGGTATAGTGTTGGGCTTTGGCATGGACCGTAACTTAAAAATCTCCCGTATGGTAGAACTTTCGAGTTTATTTTCCTAATGCTATTGGTTAGTAGTCTTGTGAATGCTGCTCCCACTATTAGGTCTGTCTTCATCCTAGTGAAGCATTTCTCAGCCAATAGCCTATTAGGTTCAGTGGGATTCTTTAATGCATTTAAAAGATCTTCTTTGACTGTGGAGTTAAACCATAATCGCTTGAATTTCGCATATGGATTTACCTCTCTAATTACATCCATAACTTCGAAGCATATGCTTTCCCCCTCCACATCGGCGTCTAAAGCTAGATACACGTTTTCCACGTTTCTCGCAATTCTTTTAAGAGCGTTTAGGTATGGTTTTGAAGTTTCCTCCACAACCCTTATGGGTTCAATTTCGAAGAGAACCTCAGGATCGACATTCTCCCATGAATTGTATTCATCGTTGAAATCGTAGTTGAATATGTGCCCCTTCAAACCTATGGATGCCCACTTCTCCCCATTAAATGTGAATTCAAATATCTTTACTCCTCTAATTCTACTCACCCTATACTTATTTCCAGCTAAAGCTTTCGCAAAGGCTTCAGCAACGGAGGGCTTTTCAGCCACTATCAGGCTGTGTATATCACTATAGCTCATGATACCAATTCTAGCTTTCCATCCCCTTCCTTTTAAGTTTTTCAGCTAATCCAGGTTTCTCTGGTATTACTGGGATCCCCTCAAATATACAACTATATCCAAGCTTTATTAGGCTCATGTATTTTGCAGACCCCTCCTCATCTAAAGTCCAATTATACCCTCTAATTATGACTACTGGAACCCTCTCCACTGTTTGACCTATAGCGAGTTCAGCTGCAGCTGCAAGTTCATCTCCCACAGCTTGCATCTTAAACTTCAATTGATATCCATATGCATCCATCCTCCCCTTATAATCCACTATTGGGTTTAAACCAGATATCCCTATAGCCATATCTATCTGTGCATACCTATGCGGTCTACTATATGTGTCGCTTATCACAATGGCAATCTTCCTCAATCCAGTCAACTTCATCAATCTCTCCCTAATCTTCCTAGCCTCTTCATCAGGATCTCTTGGTAGAAGTGCACATATCTCCTCACTTCCAGCCACATTAGACCTATCAACACCAGCATTCAAACATATGTGGCCGAAGTGTGTTTCAGTAATTATGAATGGCGGCCTCACATCTAGAATTCTCTTAGCTTCACGGAGTATAACCTCGACAAACCTTGGGTCCTTACCAGTCATCTCCGCAATCTCCAAAGCCTCCTCACTAGGTGTAATGTTCCTCAAATCCACAATTAACCCATTAGCTTTACTAACAATTTTATGTGTGATGACGATGATATCCCCCTCCCTAATTCCAACCCCCTCCCTAATAGCAGCCTCATAAATTAGTTTTGCAATATCATCTCCAGCTTTAACCTCCGGAATGCTACTCAAACCAATAAGCTCAATCTTAACAGTCATATTTAATCAAAATAACCAGTAACATGATAATTTAAATCAATTTCGAAATCAATTTTCAACTCACCACGAACCCCTCAAAACAGAAACTCTTCAGTCATTTACCTTTTCTGAACTCAGATGCCGATTACAAGAACTAGTGTAACTCGCTGTAAATAAACATTTTATATAGGTATTTAGGGTTAAGTTTATATCAAGTGGGTTGATTGCTGTGAAGAGGATTCTCGTTACCGGTGCAACTGGTCAGATAGGCTCCGAGCTTACCTTGGAGTTGAGGAGGAGGTATGGTGGGGATAATGTGATCGCTGCTGGGCATAGGAGGAAGCCAAGTGAAGATCTACTAAATACAGGCCCCTTTGAATGGTTAGATGTTACAGACAAGAGTGCTATTGAGAAGATTGTTGAAAAATATGATATCAATGTAATCTACCATTTAGCAGCCATACTCTCAGCGGCAGGTGAAATGAACCCTCAACATGCTTGGAATGTAAATATGAATGGCCTATACAACGTACTTGAAATTGCAAGAGAACGTGGAGGTATGCAAATATTTTGGCCTAGCTCAATAGCAGTTTTCGGTCCAGAAACACCACAAATAAACACACCACAATACACAGTCTTAATCCCAAGAACCATGTATGGAGTGACAAAAGTTGCCGGAGAACTACTCTGCAACTACTACTTCCTAAAATATGGCGTTGACGTTAGAAGCGTCAGATATCCCGGAATAATAAGTAGCGAAACACCACCCGGCGGAGGAACAACGGATTACGCCGTAGAAATATTCTACGAAGCCATAAAACACAAACGCTACACATGCTATCTAAGACCAGACACAACCCTACCAATGATGTACATGCCAGACTGCATAAACGCTGCAATAACAATAATGGAAGCAGACCCATCAAAAATAAAATGCCGAACAAGCTACAACCTCGCAGCAATGAGCTTCTCACCAGCAGAACTTGCAGCAGAAATCAAGAAATACATACCAGAATTCACCTGCGAATACAAACCAGACTTCAGACAAAAAATCGCAGACTCATGGCCAAAAACAATAGACGACAGCGAAGCCAGAAGAGACTGGGGATGGAAACCAAAATACGACCTAGCCTCCATGACAAAAGACATGATAGAAAAACTCTCAAAACGATTCATGGAAGGACGCCTATAAAACACA
>Ga0185307_1000037_pt1 | contig 98815 bp, 89 predicted proteins | sample LHCtaG_FD_128010 | JGI IMG/M metagenome (GOLD analysis project Ga0185307, IMG submission 128010) | Hot spring microbial communities from Little Hot Creek, USA to study Microbial Dark Matter (Phase II) - LHC4sed_matched (SPADES... | ecosystem: Environmental > Aquatic > Thermal springs > Hot... | reverse complement strand
TTCTTTAAACCTGGTCCTTGGATAATTGAGGGGACTGTTTCATATTATAAGTATGCTGATAAGTTTGATGTTTCGTGGAGTGATATTGTTAAGGCTAAGATTATAGGTTGGATTCCAACATTCATTTCAAGCATAATTTTCGTTCTAGTTTTATGGATTTATTTGGGGTTTGGGACTCCGCTTATGCCAGCAATATCCTTCATACAGATGAAGGCATATTACAGTATGCTTGTTAGTGGGAATATCTCTGCAGTGATAGATCCAGTTACATTTATTGGTGGAGGCATTTTAGGCGCTCTATTGGAACTGTTTACCCCTATTTCTATGTTTGGAATTGCCATGGGAATGCTCCTACCGCCACACTACATAATCCCTATGGGTATTGGTGGATTGATTAGATGGTATACTGATAGGAGATTTGGGAAGGAATTCTTTAGGAATGTTGGGAGCATGGTGGCCACTGGGGTAATGGCAACTTCAATTATAACTCAAGTTTTAATGAGCATTCTAACAAATATTTTCTAAACCAAAAAATATTTAAGTCTCCCATATCATGTAGGATTGTATAAATCATGGTGGTTAATGATGTCAAAGTCTAGTAAGAAGTGTGTGCATGAATGGATTAGGCATCCAAAATACATCACCGATAAGAACGGTAGGATTATTGGTTTAGAGTATTATTGGCAATGTAAACATTGCGGAATAATTACAAATGAGAATCCATGGAAGAAGTAGCTGATATACACGTTTATTGTAAACTTCAAGTTTATTAGTTACATTACTCTCTATAATTTATTATGAGTGGTCATATTTATGAAATTGCAATATTGAATGGTATTGTTGTTGATGGTTCTGGTAATCCTTGGTTTAAAGCTAATATAGCGATTGAGAGTGGGAAGATAGTTGCCATATCCCGATACGAGAATTTCAATGCTGAAAATGTTATTGATGCAAGTGGATTGATTGTTTCTCCTGGTTTTATTGATATTCACAGCCACTCAGATGTCACCTTACTTGTAAATCCATTAGCTGAGAGTAAGGTTATGCAGGGGGTTACATTGGAGGTTGTTGGTAATTGTGGTAATTCCGCAGCTCCTGTGGTTGGCGATTTTGCTGTTAATCGTATGCGTAGGAGGCTTGCAGAGTACAATTTGAATCTTGAGTGGAGTAGTGTTGGAGATTATCTGTCTTTTATGGAGCGTAGAGGTGTTTCTGTTAATGTTGCAACTCTAGTGGGGCATGGGCAGATAAGGTCTTGTGTTATGGGCTTTGAAGCTCGTGAGCCAACTTTAAGTGAATTGGAGGAGATGAAGCTTCTCCTTAAGAATTCACTTGAAGATGGAGCTTTTGGGATGTCTAGTGGGCTTGTATATGCCCCTGGGAGATTTGCTAAAACCAATGAACTTATAGAGCTTTGTAAGGTTGTGGCTGAATATGATGGTTTATATGCTACGCATATTAGGGGGGAGCGTGAAACAATAATTGAAGCTGTTTCTGAAGCTTTGTATATTGCTGAGAAGTCTGGTGTTAGACTTCAATTGTCACATCATCCACCTAAAATTGGAGCTTATGGTAAGTCTGTGGAGACTTTGAAGATGATTGAAGATGCCCGTGGTAGGGGGTTGGATGTTGCATGCGATTTTCATCCATATACTGCAGGTTCAACTAGTCTTAGTGCATTGCTTCCAGCATGGGCTCAAGAGGGTGGTTTTGAGAAGATTATTGAGAGGTTAAGGGATCCAGCTATTCGCGTTAAAATTAGGGAAGACATGATTAGGGAGCCTGTTCCAGGTCCAGGGCCTTGTGGATTGGTTAAGAGGGAGTTGTGGAACATGATCTTCTTAAGTAAATGTAATGTGAATAAGGATCTTATAGGTAAAAGTTTTGATGAAATTGCCAGATTGAGGGGTAAAGATCCATTTGAAGCTTACTTCGACATATTATTGGAGGAGAATTTGAGTGGAAGTGTTGTTGGGTTTTATTATGATGAGAATGATATTAGAAATGTTGCTATAAGCCCATATTCCATGGTTGGGTCAGATGGTTATGCTCTTGCACCACGTGGCGTGTTAATGGGGGAGGGTGGTCACCCGAGGAGTTACTCCACATTTCCAATGGTTATTAGGAAGTATGTTAGAGGTGAATCTAGAAGTGAGCTACTCTATGATCGTGGTGATAAGATTATGAGTCTTGAAACCGCAATTATGAAGATGACTTCTATTCCTGCTTCCAGATTGAATATTTATGATAGAGGGCTTATAAGAGTTGGATTTCATGCTGACATATGTATATTCGATTACAATAGGATTAGTGATTTATCAACCTACTATAATCCACAGATATTCCCTGTGGGTGTTGAGTATGTTATTGTTAATGGTGTGATCGTTGTGGATAGAGGTAAGCATACTGGTGCGAAGCCTGGTAAGGTCTTGAGGTATAGGAAGCTATTCTCAAAGGATTAATCTTCCTTCATCAACTATGATCCTACCATCAATTTCCACAGTTGGCTTATATATCACCATATCCATATGTACGTCACATTTCACTTTCCCACCATAATATATGTTGTCCCCTAAAGCTATATGCAGATTTCCATAAGCCTTCTTCTCCTCTTGCCAATCTCCATTCAATCTTGCAGCTTTATTTACTCCTATACCAAATTCTGCAAAATTATCTAGGTTTGGCGTTTTACTAATCATATCCATTAGTATTTTAGCTTCCATTCCACCATAAACTCCTGAAATCTTCCCATCTTTCACATCTAATTTTAATGGTTCACTAGGTTTACCGATATATGCTATTGGACCATCAACAACTACTGTTCCATTTGCAGTTCCTTCTTGTGGTGTGAATGATACTTCTCCATCTGAGAATGCAGCTGATTCTCCAGGGTTTACTGCGAATCCAGCTTCAATTATAATTCTAGCTCCACTCATATCTGCCTCTATATCCGTTCCCAGTTTCGTTTTCACTTTTATCCTATTACCTTGCATGGCTTTTGCAAGTTTCTTTGCATAATCATAGACTTCATCATAATTTGCTAGTGCAGCACCACTAATGAAATTGTCTAGTGATCTTAGGACCATAGACATGTATCTAATCTTCTTTTCCTTAAGTAGTCTAGCAACTTCTGGGTCGTATGATGGTGCAGCTGTCCCCCTAGTTATCCCTATAACTACACTTACATGTTCTAAACTTGCTTGAACTGGTTTTGGGAGTGTGGTGTGTGATGTCCAGTTGCTTGGTATCAATGAAATTATTGGTGTACCTCCAATATTCATAGTTTCCTTAAATAGAGCTTCAACCATAATGGTTTCAGATTTATCATCCGCGATGATTAACACATGTTCACTTTTCTTCACACTCAATAATTTACCTATTATCAGTCTTGATATTTCACGAACTTTCCCTTCTAAGCTCATGATATCAACTTAGCTTTAAACTACATTTAAGTTTTTATACAATGAGACTTTATATTTACTTTGTTGGGTTGAGTGATCCTTGTCAAACTTCCTCTACGTTATTGGGCATCTAACCATTGATGAAATTTTTAGAGGGCAAGAGCTTATTAGACGTATTGGTGGCACAGCATATTATTCAAGTATTTCAGCTAAGATTTTAGGTTGGAATTGCAAATTGATATCTAAAGTTGGAAGGGATTTCCCTGAAGATTACTTGAAATATTTGAATTCAATTGGATTGGACGTTTCTAGAGTTAAATTTTCAGATTTCCCATCAACATCCTTCATATTGAGGTATGGTGATGGAAGGGTTCTATTCTTGAAGAGTAGATGTGAAGACATATTTATTGATGATGTCCGTGAAGCTGTTAGTGGGGATGCCGTCTTCCATATAGGTTCAGTGATTGGTGAAGTTTCTCCGGAGATTGTGAATTACATATCATCATCCGGAGTTAAAATGGTTTCCATTGATCTTCAAGGGTTCCTAAGATTTTTCGATTCTAAAGGTTTGATTAGGCTTGTTAAACCAATTTTCATTGATGAGCTACTTAGCAATGTTGATTTAGTTCACTGTGATGGTGTTGAAGCCTCAGTAGCTACTGGTATTGGCAATCCTGTGGAGGCTGCTATGCACATGTGCAATACATACGATGTTATTGTTTTACTTACTCTTGGTGGGGAGGGAAGCTATATATTTCATCATGGTGAGGCGCATTATATACCGTCAATAGTTAAGTGTGTTAAGGAAGAGACTGGTGCTGGAGATATATATGTGTCCGCATTTCTTTACAGGTATATTTCAAGTGGAAGGCTCTTAGAATCTGCTATTTACTCTTCGTCTGTGGTTTCAGTTTATGTTGAGTCTGGGGATATATTCAGATTGAGGGATCATAATTTGATAGATTCAAAAATGAATGAGCTATGGGGGCATGTGAAGCATTTACCCTTATAATGTTATAAGTATTGATTTCACTTGTTGCACACCTCTCACACCTCTAACTCTTCCAATCAATTTGAGTACTCTACTGTTCTCCCCTTCAGCAATAAATATTTCTAAGCAATATTTTTGGCCTATGTGTCTATGTAAGTTTTCTATTATTATATCGTCAAATTCATGTCTAATTTCGCTTAGCTTCATATCTACATCCCTCCTCTCATAATCGTATGTTATCATTATAGTAGTTGCAACTATTCCCTCCCCCCTCGTTAATTCTGTTTCTTCCATTAGATTTCTAATGGCATCTCTGAAGGCTTCCGATCTACTATAGTACCCTCTAGTCTTGATGAAGTCATCAAATCTTTTAAGTAGATCATTTGGTATTGTTATGCTTATTACGGTCAAGTTTCATCATAATATAATATTATTTTCCATTCATAAATTTATTATTACAGTAATATACTTCATGTTATGTTATAGCACAAATCTAATATTTTGTTGTAATCCTCATTTATGAGGTGGTTTAATGCATGAGGGTTGCAGACATGGATCCATGAGGTTTGAAGGAGTATTTTGGATTACAATTTTCGCGTCATTAATGTTAACTGTAGTTTTGGCAGAGGTTTTGGAATTATTTATTGGTGGAGGCCCATTGGTCTCCATTCCATTTTCATCAATCAACTTGCCATTAAATCAGTTCATCACTTGTTTGATGATTGTTCTAGTGAGCTTCTATATTGGTTTAATGGGGTTGAAGGAGTTAGTTTATGATGGTAAATTTTCAGTTGAATTCCTAATGGCTATGGCTGCTATTGGCGCATTATATTTGGGTTTATTTCTTGAAGCAATAATAGTTCTCACCTTATATTCCTTATCAGAGTTTCTCGAGAGTTACATTGAAGATAAGGCTCGTGGAGCTATAAAAAGTATCTCAAGCTTAATACCAGATAAAGTAAGGGTCATCTCTAATGGTTCTGAGATCTATATGGATGTTAAATCCGTATTGCCAGGTATGGTTATCTTAGTTAAGCCCGGTGAGAGGGTGGCTCTTGATGGAGTTGTGATAGAAGGGTCTTCGCTAATAGATTTATCACTCGTTACTGGCGAGTCTAATCCTGTATCAGTAGATTTTGGCGATAGGGTTTATGCTGGTGCACTAAATATTGATGGTGTTATAAAAGTTCTTGTGGATAAGAGTGTTGAGGAAACCCTTGTTTCCAGGATAGTTAAGTTGGTTATGGATGCTAGGTGGAGGAAAGCTTCCATAAATAGATTTATTGATAGTTTTTCCAAGTATTACGTTCCTCTAATAATTTTCCTCGCATTCCTCGTAATGATGTTTGGCCCAATTTCCATTGGAGGTCCATTGGAGTCTTGGATTTACAGATCCCTAATTCTAATAGTCCTTTCATGTCCAAGTGCCTTCATTATATCCATTCCAGCAACAATATTTACAGCCATAACCTTTGCAGCTAAAAGGGGGGCTATAATTAAAGGTGGAGTTTATGTGGAGAATTTAAGCAAAGTTAGAGCTGTACTTTTAGATAAAACAGGGACTTTAACATATGGTTTTCCATCTATTCACAATATTAAAGTTGTAGATGAATCTAGTGATAAAATACTCATGTACGCTGCTTCTGTTGAAAGGTTTTCCAATCATCCAATAGCTAAAGCCATTGTTGATAGAGCCATGGCGAAGGGGTTGGATATCAATAAACTTAATGTTAGGGATTTGAAGGAAATTCCAGGTATGGGTGTTGTTGGATATGTTGAAAGTGATGAAGTTCTTGTTGGAAGTATGAATTTAATGGAACAGTATTCTTGCAGGTGTGATAATATGGCTGGTCTCTTGATCGATGATGATCACACATCAATATATGTGGCGATTAATCGTAACATTAAAGCTTCAATATGTTTTGTTGATGAAATACGTAATGATGCTGTTAAAGCTATAGATATATTGAAGCGTTTAGGTATGAAAATAGTTTTATTAACTGGTGATAAAGGGGGAGTGGCAACTAAGGTAGCTGAAACTGTCGGTATAGATGAAGTTCACTATGAGCTTTTGCCTGAAGATAAGCTTAAAATCATTATGAAAATGAAATCAATGTATGGTTTTGTTTCCATGGTTGGTGATGGAGTTAATGATGCCCCCGCCCTTGCAGCATCGGATGTTGGTATAGCCATGGGGAGGAGCGTTGATTTAGCTTCAGAATCTGCTGATGTGATCCTCGTCAAAAATAGTTTAACACTCATACCATATTTAATTCTTCTAAGTCGCAAAACCATGAAAATTGCTAAGCAAAACATGATATTCGCTGTTGGTGTTAAATTGGCTTTAGCAGTTCTTGGAGTTGGTGGTCTAATACCATTATGGTTTGCTGTGGCTGTTGGTGATGATGGTATAACTCTACTTACATTGTTAAATATTCTTCGAATAATTAAAGTTGGAAGTAGGGATTTTTGATTTTTCATTGCAATTAACAATAATCATTAGTTTTAAGAAGAATTTAAAATCAATATGTTGGAGTTTAAATTAATTAATCGTAAATGAGGAGCAATTTTAATATTTAGAAGAATAATAGTTGTTTGTGAAGTTTATGTCTAGTAGTTTTGATGATGTTTTCAATAGTTTATTTAACATTTACAGTACAAGGTATCCTCATAACCCGAGTGGAACTCTGCGTTTCCATATAAATAAGCTTTGTACTGAGAAGGGGATTGGGAAAGTTGAAGCTTTCATTAGGATTGCATATCAGAATGGAATTAAGGTTAATGAGGTGGAGAAGCTGGTTTCCTTAGGTACATCTCTCGATGAAGCCATAAGAATTGCATCATCAAATCTTTCTCAGTGGGATAAGCTGATTGATGAGGCTTTAAGAGTTGCAGCTCCATCTAAAAGTCCTGAGGAGCTTGAGTTAGAAGAGTTTTTGAAGAGCTGTGAATCTAAGATGAGGGGAATCCTTCTCTCAACAACCCCAACTATTCCTGGTTATAGGATTGTTGAGGTTTTGGGTCCAGTCTATGGTTTAACCATTAGGAGTAGAGGGTTTGGTGGTAGGCTTGCAGCATCTTTAGAGGCTTTGGTTGGTGGTGAGCTTACAACATTAACCCATGAGTTTGAGAAGGCTAGAGCTGAAGCTCTACTTAGACTTGTTGATAAGGCTAGGAGGCTTGGAGCCAATGCAGTTATCGGCTTGGATTTCGAAACTAGCGATTTATTTGCTGGAATAGCCATAGCATTCTCAGTTTATGGTACTGCTGTGAAAGTTGAGAAGGAGAAGTAGCAAAAATTAAACAAGAGGGTTATATTATAATTATATTTTTACTTTTATTTGAAGATGGTACCTAGAATAAATATCAGTATTATACCCATTATGAATAAGATAAATTGCGTTACCCCTTTTACAAAATCTCTTTCCCTTTGCATTTCAGGTATAACTTCTGAAGCTGCTAGATATGTGAAACCTCCACAAGCCATTGGTAGTAGAATTGCATTAACATTTTCAATTTTCAATGAAATTATTTGAACTGTCAATGCACCTATAATTGCTGCTAAAGCTGAAACGAAGTTTAAGATTAATGCTTTATTGGTTTTTAACCCACTGTAAATTAGTAATCCAATATCTCCAATTTCCTGCGGTATCTCGTGGAAGAGTACTGCGATCGTAGTTGTTATTCCAAGTGGTATTGAATATAGGTATGATGCTGAAATTATCATTCCATCAATAAAATTGTGTGTGGCATCTCCAATTAAGTTAAGTATCCTGAGACTTTTAAGTTCAATATTCCTTCTCATTTTACATTCATCTTCTATTTCATTTCTGTGGCCATGGCCATGATACCAGTAAACATATCTGTCTATGAAGAAGAATGTCAAGAATCCAATTATTATATAGATGAATACGCTAAATTCATTTCCATTTTCACTAATAAGTTCAATCGATTCTGGAAGTAGATCTAGGAAGGCTGAACCTAATATCGTTCCACCACTAAATCCGAGGAATATGAATAACGCTTTATGTAATGTCTCTTCCCTCATGGATAATGCCAGTATACCAACAAGTGACACTACACTAACAATCGATACAGATACCATCGAGTATACGAGTTCATTGCTCATACAAAAAATTATAATTATTTTACCATAATAATTCTTTTGTTTAGAGGCTGTTGTCAACTTTGGGGTTTAGCAAAATATAACTTTAACTTCTATCTTCTTTTTAATTGTTATGTCTAAGAGAATTGTTAGTGTAATTCTTGAAAGTGGTAGTTGTGGTTGGGGTAAATGCTATTTTTGTGGTTGGGGTAAGCGTAGGATTGAATGCTCATTGGACGAGTTGAAGAATAGAATATTCAACTTACTTAGCTCTAAGCGTAGGGAGGGTGAAATAGATTTACTAAAAGTTTTCTCATCTGGCAGTTTTCTTGACCCTAGACAATTCCCAGACGATTTCATCTCATGGTTTATTCGTTTGTGCGAGTCTTTCGGTGTTAAGGAGCTTGTAGTTGAGTCTAGACCGGAATACATTACTGAAGATAGGTTGAAGCTTATATCAAGCAAGGTTAAGATTACTGTGGCTATTGGATTGGAGCTTGCAGATGACGATATCCTTTTGAACTATTATTGCAAGGGGTTGAGGGTTGATGATGTTGTTAATGCTGTTAAAGTTTTGAGGGGGCATGGATTTGGTGTTAGATTATATTTGCTTGTTAATGGTCATCCATACCTTTACTCTAATCCGGAAGTTCATAAACGCATATTTGAGAGTAGTATTAAACTTGCATTGGATTTGGCTGATAGCGTCGTGGTCATTAATGCTTATCCACATGTTGGTTCAAAGCTTTGGGAGGATTGGATTAATGGTTCTTGGAGGCCATTTGATGAGGAGGAGTTTAGAAGGTTTATTGGTGAATGGGGTATGCATCCAAAGGTTGAATTGGATTTCAATAATCTAAATTTCATACCAAAGTTTCCTCGGGAAAAACAGATTTTCCTTCGTGGTGTGGGCCGTGATTACCTTGTTCATCCATATTATGAGGTTTGGCAAGATTATATTGTTCGATTCTATAAGCCACCTAAATCTAAGGATATAGCCTTATTCCTCCCATGCGCTTATAGGAAACCTTACACTAGATCTAAAACTTGGAAGGCAATTTTAAATGCCATATATCGTCTCCCAATATTTCCAAGGATACACTTGATTGCTGTTAGTAGTCCAGGGGTTATACCATACGAATTCATAAACTACTATCCATTTCAATCTTATGATTGGCCTGAATGGCTTGAAACTGATGAGATTAAGAGGGAGTATATTGAGGTTACAAAGTTTAGAGTTAAAAATTATCTGGTGAGACATGCATCCAATTATAAGATTTTCTACGCATATTTTAGGTATGGTGCTGAAACTCTTACTGCAATAATTGAAGCTTTCAAAGATCTCGGCTTGTCTGATAAGCTTAGAGTTGTTATTGATGAGGGTTTAGCCATGGATATTGAAGCTGAAGGGTTTAAGCCTATGGTGGCTCATCCAAAAGCTTTAAGCAAGCTTAGGGAAATGTTAAGTGAAGCCATATCTCATCTAGATTGACGGTGTAAATTCATAGGGAAATTTAAATAGTTGTTTTCATATTGTTATGCTGATTTACAATGAGTGTCTCCAAGAGTTTTGATAATATTAGCGATTTGGAGAGGAGGAGTTTAATTAGAGGATTTAAGGGGTTGAGGAATTACAGTTTATTATACATAATTGCATCTCTCCTACTTGGATCTAGCTTGCTTTGGGGTTTCATAAGATTTATTATTGTTAGAAGGGCTTTAAACATCCCCTTAATCTCTGCATCTATTTTAATCTTGATTATGGGTTTGGCTGGATGCTTAATCTTATTGATCGCAGTATTCTTATATTTAATGGATTCCATGAATGGTTTCTCAGAGTTTAATGTACGTTATTCCACGTCATCTTCTATGGTTAAGGTTGGGTATCTCGGTGCTTGTTTAATGTTTATCATTGGTTTTTTGGTTAGCTTGATTCTTCCACTGATTAGCTTAATACTAATATTCTTTGGAATACTGCTTCTCGTTGTTGGTAGGATTGGTTTTGCATATTTATTGACGAAGATAAATAGTGATTTTAAAGAGTATGCGTTTCTAATTTCAGCCATAATATATATTGTGGGGATACTGCTTCCACCAGTGGATTTCATTGCATCAATAATACTTTTCATAGCTTCAAATTCTATGCTCTCTCGGCTTAAGGCTTCTTCAACGAGTGCTGTGAGTGTTTAATTTTAAATCCAATATGGTTAATATTATATTTATTTCGATGTATATAGTAGGTTGACATTTATTGGTGAATTTGATTTGGTGCATCCACTTCTACATCCACCTGGTAGTGTTGTCTTATTGTTGGGTAATGAGGCTATTGCTAGGGGTGCTATTGAAGCTGGTTTAGGGTTTGCCGCAGCTTACCCTGGAACTCCATCTACTGAGATTTTGGAATCCCTTGCTGATGTTGCTGAGCATTATGGTTTCTATGTTGAGTGGAGTGTTAATGAGAAGGTTGCTTTTGAATCTGCTTATGCTGCATCTCTTTGTGGTGTTAGATCTTTAACTGCCATGAAACATGTGGGTTTAAATGTTGCTGCTGATGCGCTTATGAGTAGTGCTTATACTGGTGTTGAGGCTGGATTTCTAATTGTTAGTGCTGAAGATCCTGATATGTGGAGTAGTCAGAATGAGCAGGATAATAGGTATTATGGTTTACATGCATATATACCGGTTTTTGAAGCTTACTCTCCATGGGAGGCTAAGGAGCTTGTTAAATACGCCTTCAATTTCAGTGAGAAGTTTAAGCATCCAGTAATATTTAGATCTACAACTAGGATTAGTCATTCCAGTGGACCAGTAGAATTTGATGTTGTTCCTGGTTTGAAGTCTACTGGGCGATTTGTTAAGGATCCAAGTAAATTTACGCTTATACCAGCTCATGCTAGGAAACTTAGGGTCAAGCTTATTGAGAAGTGGCGTTCAATTTGTGAGGAGGTTAACAATTCCCCATTCAACAAGTATATTGATAATGGTTCTAGGAAGCTCATAATATGCTGTGGAACTGGATATGGATACTTGATGGATTGTCTCAAAATACTTGGAGTTGAGGGTAAGGTGAATATTTTGAAGATATCCACGACAGTTCCAGTTCCTAGAAGGCTTATACTGGATGCTCTTGGTAAGTGTGATGTGGCTCTTGTGATTGAAGAACTTGAACCAATATTGGAGAGGGATGTTAAGGCAATGGCATTTGAGGAGGGGGTTAAATGTGAAATTCATGGTAAAGATCTCATACCATTAATTGGTGAACTTAACATTGATAAATTGATTCATGGTGTAGCAAAATTTATGGATGTTCCAGTTCCATCAAACTTTACAAATCCATTGAAGTGCGATGTTGAGATTCCAGCTAGACCTCCAACACTCTGTTCCGGATGTCCACATAGAGCCTCATTTTTGGAGTTGAAATGGGCTTTAGCGAAGTCTGGGGTTAGGGATGTGGTTTTTGCGGGTGATATTGGTTGTTATAGTTTGGGTGTTGATGAGCCATTCAGAGTTCAAGATATAATGTTGGAGATGGGTGGTGGGATAGGTTCAGCCAATGGTATAGCTCATGTTTCAAATCAATTTGTAGTTGCAATTATGGGTGACTCAACATTTTACCATGCATGTATACCAGCCTTAATAAATTCTGTGTATAATAAATCCCCCATGCTTGTAATGGTTTTAGATAATAGGATTACGGCTATGACTGGTCATCAACCACATCCAGGTTCAGGTTTCACAGCTACTGGAGCTAGAGTTGATGAAGTTAAGGTAGAGGATATAGCTAGAGGTGTGGGTGTAAAGCATGTTGAGACTATAGATCCATTCAATGTTAAGGATTCCATTGACAAGCTTATGAGGGCGATAAAGTTTGTGTTGGAGAATAGGGCTGTGGCTTTAGTGAATTCCCGCAGAGCATGCACATTAATGGTTGTATCAAATGCTAGACGTAGAGGTGTGAGTATACCTAGATTTTCGGTTGATGTGGAGTTATGTAGAGCTTGCGGAATATGCTACAATCAGCTTTCATGCCCAGCAATAATGCCAATGCCAGACAGGAAGGCCAATATAGACCCACTATTATGCTTCGGATGCTCAGTTTGCATGCAGATATGCCCATTCAATGCAATAAAGCCATTGGAAACGCCATCAAAGGATTGGGAGGAAGTTTGGAGGGTTGATTGAAATGAACTCTAAAAACATATTGTTAGTTGGCGTGGGAGGTCAAGGGATATTAACGATGGGTAGAATACTGGCATCATCAGCTATAAGGAGGGGGGTTAAAGCCTTAACATCAGAAATTCATGGTATGGCTCAGAGAGGTGGAAGTGTCATTGTACATGTGAGGATGGGTGATGTTGAATCGCCATTAATTGGTACTGGAATGGCAGATGTAATGGTGGGATTGGAAATGATGGAAGTTTTAAGACACATAAAGTACGCTAATCGGGAGAGCATAATAATAGTTAATGATAGGGTTATTAGACCATCAACAGCTAAAACAATTCCAACAAAAAACCAGATTATAGCTGAATTAGAAAGACTAAAATTAAAGTATGTGATAGTTGATGCATTGAATTTAGCATTAAAAGCTGGAAGCGAAATGGCTGAAAACATGGTCCTCCTAGGATCACTAATAGCAACAGAAATCCTATCAGAATACATTGAAATAACAGATCTAGAAAACACATTAAAAGAGATGTTTAAAGGAAAAGTCTTAGAAGTAAATTTAAAAGCATTAAAATATGGATATGAAGCATACAAACAAAATACATTAAGAGGATTATCATGAGGTGTGCTAAGTGGAAGATCCGCATTTGAAGATGGTTCCCTATAGTTCTAAGAATCCTCAAATCTTCCAAGCGATAAAGAGTCACATTCTTAAATTTAATTCCTTATAAAATAGGGGTTTAACATATAGGAAGCACCGTTGTTCTAGACTTAGGTGTAAGAAACATCATTGACATTCTTATTTTGACAAAGCATGAACCACTGGAGGAAATAGCTAAACTGTTAGAGAATGAAGGATTTAAGAGGAATTCTCAAAGTTCTTCTAAAGAAAACTCTTGGAATGCTTTTGCAGTATATTTTGAAATGAGCTAACACCATATTATTCTTATCCTTCTTCTTTTAACATGTGTTCAGCTTATGTTTCGTGGGTTAATGCTTTTATTCTGATTCTCCACATTATTGTTTGGTGAATTTGTTGGCTGATTCCCTCCTCGTTATTGATATGTTGAATGATTTTGTTTATGGAGCTTTGAAATGTGATGCTGCTTTAAATATTATTCCAAATATTAAATTGCTCGTTGATGCTGCAAGGGAGACTGGAGTTCCCGTAATTTATGTTAATGATTCTCATTTACCTAATGTTGATGGTGAGTTTAAGAAGTGGGGTCCTCATGCCATTAGGGGGTCGCATGGAGCTATGGTTATTGATGAGTTGCGCCCACGTGACTCCGATTTCATTGTTGAGAAGAGGAGGTATAGTGGTTTTTATGGAACTGATCTAAATGTCCTCTTAAGGGAGTTGAATGTTGATACATTGATACTTACAGGTATTCATACGCATATCTGTGTTATGCATACGGCGGCAGATGCATTTTATCATGGATATAAACTGGTAGTTCCTTTAGACTGTGTAACGGCATTTAATGTTGATGATCATAATATTGGTTTGAGATTTATGCGTGAACTTTACGGTGCTGAGATAGTTAATTCTAGGGATGTTCTTAAGAGGTGGGGGGTTGCTTAAATTATATTTATCATTTTTATTAGCATGTGCATTGTTTTTGCAATGTATTATCATTGAGTATTTAAGGATAATTTGCTTCACTTATTCACTGTCAATTTTCTAAACTTTTAGTTTTTATGATTATTTTTGGATTTTGTAGCTTCATTATTGCTGGGGTCTTCTTCTATCATGTAAAGTATAAATATTGCTTTGTTATTATTTGGTTTGCATATTGATGGTTAGATATGGGTGGGATGGAGGGAGTTCGTAAGAGGATTTTGGAGCTTGATGAGGCTGTGAAGCGTAGGATGAGTGATGTTAAGTATAAGATTGCTGTTTTGAGTGGTAAGGGTGGTGTTGGTAAGAGTGTTGTGACAGCTAATCTTGCGTTGACCATTGCTTCTAGGGGGAGGAGGGGGCTTGTTGGTATTCTTGATGCTGATATTACTGGGCCAACCATACCCAAACTTCTAAATCTTAGGGGTAAGGAGCTTTTGGCTGGGCCTAATGGTATTGAGCCCGTCTTAGGTCCGTTGGATGTTAAGGTTGTTTCAATGGATTACCTATTGCTCAACGATTATACTCCAGTTATTTGGAGGGGGCCTTTGAAGAGTACTGCTATTAAACAGTTTCTTGGTGATATTGATTGGGGTAAATTGGATTTCCTATTTATCGATCTGCCTCCAGGTACTGGTGATGAACCTCTAACGATAGCTCAATCCATACCCAATATTACTGGAGCCATAATAGTTACCATACCCTCTGAGGTTTCACAGATTGTCGTTAGGAGGGCTGTGGGTTTCTGTAGAGTTCTGAATATTCCAATTATTGGGGTTGTGGAGAATATGAGTGGATTCATATGTCCTAATTGTGGTGCTGAGGTGGATATCTTCATGAAGGGTGGTGGTGAGAGGATTGCCGTGGAGATGGGGTTGGATTTCCTTGGTAGAATACCATTGGATAAGAGGCTTTGTGAAGCTTCTGATAGAGGTGAATCGCTTATTCTTAGTGGTGATGATACTCCTACTGTTAAGGCTTTCATGAATTTAGCCGCTAAAGTTGAGGATTATGTTAAGAGGATTGATATGTCGAATCAGGTTTAATGTTATCTTCTAAATATGCTTTACCATAATACTTTTCCACAGGATACTTTTTTGCATTTTTCTCGATTTTCTCAATTATGGATTTCGATAGATCTATTCCAGCAATTTTTGCGAAGCTGAGTATGTATATGGTTATGTCGGCTAATTCCTCCTCAATTCTATTCCTATAATCTTCTCTACCCATTAGTTTCTCTACTTCTTCGTGGCTTCTCCATTGGAATAGTTCAAGTAGTTCTGCTGCTTCTATGCATATGGATTCAGCTATATCTTTTGGTTTATGATATTTCTCCCAGTTTCTATTCTCTATGAATTTCCAAACTTTCTCTTCTAATTGGCTTATGGTTAATTCATCATCCAGCTTCATTTTAATCATTTATTGTGTGAATCTTTTTGAATTTCAATGTTTCCCTTCTCTTAGTATTGGTTTTACAGTTTCGTATCTGGGATGCCTCTTTATAATTATCAATTTCTCTTCACCTTCTTGGGGGATATTTAATTCAACTATGTTTAATCCATACCATTCTTCTTCACTTAATGATGCGAATATGGTGTATCTCCCCTCATTTAAATTTAGTGTTATCTTACCATTTTCAGATGTAATTCCTTTCCATATTTCCCTACCATTATACATAACTGTGATTTGGGCTGATTTCACAACTCTATTCTCATCATCTTTGACTATTATTGTTACTTTGTATTGTTTTAGCATTCTACTAAAATCTAGTTCTATGGAATTCTTTTTGTAGTATTCATCTGTTTTCTTCAGCATTTCTATGAAACATTCTTTAACATCATTTGGAGATGATATGTATAATCTAATTAGTGTCTTTATGTTTTCTCTTATTTCGTCAACATTATTACATCCATATAATTTATCTCTAAAAATTATTAGATCTTCTCTAAGTCTTTTATCAAATTTGTTCCAATTTGTTGATAGCCATGGATTATATATGCTTCTCATATATCCCCATACTATGTCTTGAATCTTCATCACTGTTTTCACTTCTAATTTTGTTCTTTTGTGTAATAAATGTTATCATAGCTGAATACTGAATAATGTCTAAACATGTTTTTACATTATAATTATAGTGTTTTTATATAAGGTAAGTATCTTTATATACATGTGTCTCCTATAATTAGGTAGGTGTATTTCTGATGGTTGTTAAAGTTGTTAAGAGGAATGGATCTGTTGAGGAGTTTGCCCGTGAGAAGCTTGTTACATCAATTTTGAAGACTGGCTCTGATCTTCGTACAGCCCGTGAATTGGCTGATGAGGTTGAGAGGTATTTTGCTGGTAGGGATGAAGTTAAGAGTGAAGAGATTAGATCAAAGGTTCTTGAACTTTTAAAGGAGAGGGACGTTAGATTATACGAGAATTGGATTGTTTATGATAGGGCTGTGAAGAAGAGGTTGTAGATTCCCTTTCGGTTTACAATTTATTAACTCTCCAATTTTTATTCTTTTAGTATCATGAAGTCTGATGGTTTCCCTCCTAAAACCATTCTATAGTATTCCTCGCCGCTATTTGTAGTTACTGTTTCGATTTTCCCTTGAGCTATCACCCATTCCCCTCTTCTAGCTTGCTCGCAAAATCTACCTCTAAATGACGTTATTTCTATTAACTTTTTCGGGTTGCATTCTCCTTCAATTAACTCTACATTGGATATAGTGTACTTGCATGGTGTAAATATCGCGTATTTATCGTCTTCTATTAATGCTTTCACCTTGGCATATCCAATAGTTCTGTATGTTTTATCTCCATACTTCTCTTCTACTTCATCCCAATCTAATATGAATCTTATGTAGAAATCCCTGTTTAAAAATTCTCCTTGTGAAATCTTTCTCCTTTCAATTTTGTAGAAGTCTTCGAATTTCATCCAAGTATCCTTTACTCTGAATTCATATAGTTTGCTTAATTTTTGTATGTCGTACTTTCTGAATCCCATTCTCCCCTCTTCTAGGAGTGTTTTTAGTTCTTCATATACTGATATGCAATTCTTCCATCCATAAATTGTTATGTCTATGTCTGAATCTTTTGTGTGTAAGTTTACGAGTATTGAGCCTGTGATCCCCATTTTCTCTAATGGTGTTTGTGTGACGTCATGTATTGTTTCAATTAATTTTAATGCGCAATGCTCAGTTTCATCTAACACGCTTTTACTTATTAAGTCTAAAATTTTCCATTCTGGTTTATAATGTTTCTTTATTAGGTTTGTGGGTACGCTTTCCATCCATTCTCCAAAATTTTTGTCGTAGTGTATGTATTGTGGGTATTTTTCCTTTACAATTCTGTCTCTGTCAGCTAGTGAGTAAACCTTCTTATACTTCTTTCCATTTCTAATTCTTTCTCCTGATGGGTCTTCAATGTATCTTAGATATGCTATGATTCTTCCAGGTGGATGTATTAACCCTTTTACGTCAAATATTAGTCCTTCGAGGGTTTCGATGAAATCTCCTTCGCGGGCTTTAACTTCTTCCATCCTTCTTTCATCTCGTTGATTTAATATTTTAATCCCATTAGTAGGGCTATCATTATTGATGTTGCTGTTAGATCGGCTGTTGTTCCTGGGTTGTAGTCGTCACCTAGTCTTTGTAGTTCATCATCGAATTTCCAGAGTTTCATTCTCCCCTCTTCAGTTGTTAGGCCACCTAAACCTAGTATTTCCTTTGCTGTTTCTGAGATCCATTTTGTTTCTCTGATCCCAATTTCAACTGCCCTTTTTATGTCGCTAACCTTCTTTACCCCTATCTTCCTAGCTATGAATGTATCTGGATATTCTGATAATATTTTTAGGAATGTATGTACAATTGCTATGTTTATGTCTTTTGTTTGCTGGTATACTTCCATAAGTTCTTTGAATCCCAGCTCCGCTGATATCTTTATCCCATTTGACAGTTCCTTTGCAACTGTATCGTAGGATGATGATTCTATCATAACTTCTATCAATCTGATATCTCCTTCGAGAATCTTCCTTCTAAAATTCTTATCGTATATGTCTGGAAATCTCCCCTCTTTAACTTCACCTAGATCTTTCGGTGTACCAGCTATTCTTATGGCTTCATATACGTTTATAGTGTCTATAGCTGTTGTTGCATTCATTATTTCCATGAAATTCTTCCTCAACTTTGGTATTGATATTTCATTCTCTTCCATATACGTTTTTGCCGCTGCTGCTGATAGTGGTATGAATAGTAGGCATATTCCTAGATGGGTGTTCCCATTCTTATGTGAATTTGCAACGTCGATTACAGCTTTCCTTATAAGCTTCCCAACACCTATCTTTGAATTCTCTATTCTCCCTTTTGAAACCATGATGCCCCTCATTGCTGATAATTCTACTGATGATCCTAGAGCTACAGCTCCGGCTAAGAAGTGTTCGTAACGTGTATCTGCATGATTTCTGGTTCTATGAACGTTTCCAGGTTTAGGGTATCCACTTACTTCAAGTATTGATGCCAATTGAGCTGAATTTCTAATATGTTCAATAACCTCTTTAACTTTCATGTCCCCACACACTCAACTTTAAATTTGCTGTAAACCTATTGATTGGGTTCTAATATTAAATCTTTTCAATTAGTTGAGGCAATAAATATATTGAAGATTCACTATTATTGCGTGGGGGTTTGGTTTGAAGCTTTATGAGTTTGAGGGTAAGAGGATTTTCTCAGATTTCAAGATTCCAGTTCCAAGGGGGGGTTTAGCTTCTAGTGTTGAGGAGGCTTGTTTGAAGGCTTTGGAGGTAGGGTTTCCATGTGTGGTTAAAGCTCAAGTGCTTGTTGGTGGTAGGGGGAAGGCTGGTGGGATAAGGGTTGCTAGATCCATTGATGATGTTAAGGCTGCTGCTTCAAAAATGTTTTCTGAGGGGGTTAAGGGGGTTCCCGTTAGGAGGGTTCTTGTGGAGGAGGCTGTTAATATTGTTAAAGAGTATTATGTTTCTATTACTGTGGATCGTTCTGTTAAGAGCTATGTTTATCTTGCTTCCCTTGAGGGTGGTGTGGATATTGAGGAGATCGCTGCCACTAAACCTGAAGCTATAGTTAGAGTTTATGTTGACCCATTGATTGGGCTTAGAGATTTTCATGTTAGGAGGATTGTTGATGCACTTGGTTTTAAGGGGGATTTAGCTAAGCAGTTTGATGGAATTGTGAGGGCATTATACGATATTATGATTCGTTATGATGCTGATCTTGTTGAGATAAATCCGTTGGCATTAACTGATAAGGGGCTTCTAGCCTTAGATTCCAAGTTGACCATTGATGATAATTCACTTTATAGGCATCCAGAATTCTCTGAAACTCTTAAGAGTGATACTAGAGATCTTTCTCCAGAAGAGGTTTTGGCTAGGGATTATGGTTTTAGCTATGTTAAGTTGGATGGTGATATTGGGATTATTGGTAATGGTGCTGGTTTAACTATGGCTTCACTTGATCTCATAGCTCATTTTGGCGGTAAACCTGCAAATTTCCTTGATATTGGTGGTGGCGCTAGGGCTGAGAGAGTTAAAGCTGCGTTGAAACTACTTTTAATGGATGAGAGGGTTAAAGCTGTTTTCATTAATGTTTATGGTGGGATAACTAGATGTGATGAAGTTGCTAGGGGGATTGTGGAAGCTTTAAGTGAATATGGGGTTAAGAAGCCTATTTCAGTTAGACTTGTGGGTAATAGGGAGGAGGAGGGTGGAAGGATTCTCAAAGAGGCTGGGATAAGCTACTTCACCAATGATGAGGATGCAGCTAAACATGCTGTTAAAATTGCATATGAGGGTGTATGAGTATGCCAATAATTGCTGATAGGAATACTGTTTTACTAGTTCAGGGGATTACTGGTAGGGAGGGTAGTTATCATACGGAAGTAATGTTAAAGTATGGTACCCGTATAGAGGCTGGTACAAGTCCTGGTAAGGGTGGTATGAATGTTTCGGGGGTTCCAGTGTATAATACTGTTAAGGAAGCTATTGATAAACATCCAAACATAAATACCTCAATAGTGTTTGTTCCAGCACCATTTGCATGTGATGCAGTTTATGAAGCTATAGATGCCGGTATAAAGAGGATTGTTGTCATAACTGAGGGTATACCTCTCCATGATGAATTGAAGTTGATAAGTTATGCTAAACTTAAAGGTGTAATCATTGTTGGGCCAAATTGTCCGGGAGTGATATCCCCTGGTGAGAGGGTTAAGGTTGGAATTATGCCTGAAAGATCCTTTAAACCTGGCTATATAGGTATTGTTTCTAGGAGTGGAACTTTGACATATGAGATTTCTGAAGCTTTGAGTTTAGCTGGGTTTGGGCAGAGTACAGTTGTTGGTATAGGTGGGGACCCGATTACGGGGTTGGATTTCATAGATGTTGTTGAAATGTTCTTTAATGATGTTGATACTAGGGGGGTTGTGGTTGTGGGGGAGATTGGTGGTGATGCTGAGGAGAGATTGGCCTCATATATTAAGTCTGTTGGTTTAAGGAAGCCTATAATTGCTTTCATAGCTGGTAAAACTGCTCCTCCAGGTAAGAGGATGGGTCATGCTGGTGCAATAATAAGTATGGGTATGGGTTCAGCTGAATCTAAGATTAAAGCATTTGAATCTGTTGGTATACCTGTAGCTTCAACACCAATGCAGATAGTTGAATTGGCTAGGTTGAAGTTTAGGTGGGAGGCTTAGCCCCACTCTTCAACCTCATTATACCACTTTTTGCTTGTCCCAACTTTTGCTCTCATCTTCCAGCTTAAACTTTTAGGTTCTTCTTCGATCTTCTTCATTAACCTATCTATTCTATTCATGATGGTATCTGCCAGTTCAGCTTCCAATTTGTTGTTACGCATCTCTTTTACGGTTTCTTTAACTTTTCCAAGGTTTGTTGTGAATGTATAGTAGAATCCCCAATCATCACTTAATAGTTTGGCTATGTAATCTCCATTTATTCCGTTATCTGAGTTTGTTACTTCAAATGCTGCTAATAGTGTTATGCTATCCTTTATATCCTTCTCATTTATCTTCACTATCTGCAATTTTGTTAGCAAGAGTTCTGTTGGTGGAAGTGTATACTCCCCCTTTTCTAATCTATCTTTAAATGGCACCTCATGATTCATTCTAAGTTTATCGAAGAATACTTCCACCATTGGTATTCTACCAACAATCTTCCCCTTATACTCCTGTTTTTCAGGTGAACCGTAGAATATGAGTCTCTTGCCAGCGTAGAAGGCTAGTGATGGTTGCCACACTATGTATATTCCCTTCTTCCTCTCTTCAGTCAAGTATTTCAGTATCTTTTCCCTATCCCTCCCATATGCTGCTAAATCTATATCCGTGAATACCCTCTCTCCAAGTCTTTCCATACTCTTCCATAACTCTTCATATTTTGTTCCACTTATCAGTAGGTATATTGCGAGTCCACCCATAACTCTCATCACGATTTTCCTTTCTCTAGCTTCATCCACCAATGATTTTGCTTCTTCAACGAATTCCATGGGTTTCGGATAAATTTCAATTGGTATTTCTGTTGGTAATTTGAATTTTGCTAAACCCATTATTGATCATCTCTGAATACTAGATTGTATTATATGTACGATTTAAGCTTTCTTATTATCTAAATGTAAACTTACATTAACTTAAAAGCATTGTTTAAAAAAATGGGTTTTGTTTTATGCGGGTGGTATCTCTCCGAATATCAGGTTTGGATCTATCCCTCTCTGCTTATTCTTCCAGTAGTAGTATGCGAATACTATTGTTCCAATTCCATACCATATTGCTCCGAAGGTTAATGCTGTAATTGTAGTTGTTGAAACGCATAGGTAGTATATTATGAATTGTATAGCAACAGTAACTATTCCAATTATCGTTATTAGTGGAACCCCTTTATATTCATATCTGTATCCAGCTTTCCATGCATCCTCCTTAACGAATGGGTAGATTAATGCTCCAATCATTACTAGTAGTAGTAGGAATTGGTCGAAGAGGGTTGCGCTTATTGCAGCTGCGTATATTCCTAGGTAGTGGGCAAGTATTATTCCTATAATTCCGAGGATGAATGATATGGTATCTGCCACTAATGGGCTTCCAGTCTTTGGATGAACGTATGCAACCTTTTCAGGTAAGAATCTGTCGAAGGACATTGCAAACATAGTTCTTGAAGCTACTAGGAATCTTGTGGGTGGAGTGTTGAATAGCCATAGTAGTCCTGCAATGTATAGGAATATTTGTAGTGCGGGTATTCCTGGTATAAGTGATGCTGCCAAATGGGCGACAAATGGGGATCTGGCTGGTGGATTTATTAATAGTTCCTTGACACCCTTAGTTATGGCTATATTATACATTATTATCCAATCACCATAGCATCCCCAGCTTAGTATTGCAGTTAATGAGTATAGTATGAATAGTAGTATTGTTCCACCGAACATGCTGTACATTATTGTCTTCTTTGGACTCTTAACCTCCCCGGCTACGTATGCTGCTCTCTCAAAACCTTGGTATGCGAAGACTGCTGCGCTCATTATGGAGAATGTTGCACCCCACTGGAATGCGAAGGCTTCCGGAGTATAACCATACTTTACACCTAATCTGACAATTTCATCGTATGCTCCAGTCCCCCATGTGGCATCATATAATGCTTTTACACTTCCAGTTGGTGTTACTATGAATAGTATTAGGTTTATCACGAATCCTATTAATGGTATTATGAATATTATGTCCATGAATTTACCGTAAACTCTAGCTCCGAGGGTGAGTACTATGAAGAATACTAAGATCATGATAAATGATGTAAGCAATATACCTGCATCGGTCATTAGGAATCGTCCGGCTTCTATTAGGCTATCTGATTTTGCAGCTCTTCCAGCCAGTACTAGGAATGGTCCTACATTCACAGCAAAAGCTCTACTTAGAGTTCCAATTACGAATGCTGAACTTAATATAATCCCCCAACCTCCTAGGAATCCAAGTAGTGGGTTCACTGTTCTTGATACAAATACATATAGGGCTGAGCTTCTTGGGAGGTCTCCAGCTATGTGTGCAATTACGAAGCTTAATGGTATTGTCATTAAGCCAACTAAGACGTATGCTAATGGTACGTTGGCTCCTGGATATAGGTTGGCTCCCTGTAATACGAGTACGTTTATTCCTGCTCCAATAGCTCCAGATAATGCGACGGAGAGTGATTCCAAAATCCCTAGCTCTCTAACAAGCCCAGAAGCTCTCCTAACATATACAGTTTCTCTAATTACTTCACCCATTTTTAATCACTCAATTTATAAGTCTTTTTTTACAAAAATATAAAGTTTATCATTTGTTTCATAGACATATTGATTGTATAAACTTTACATTATTTCAGATTACAACCTTAAAATTTATATTATCCATGAGGTTTAATTATATTTGTGAAATCATGAGGATTGCTTTTGCAGCTGATGTTCATGGTAATGAGACTACTTGGAGGAAGTTTATTAATGTTCATAAGTACATTAAGGGGATAAATGTCCTGATCATGGGTGGAGATTTGACTGGTAAGATGCTTGTACCTATATTTAAGCAGAGTGATGGAAGTTATTTTTGTCGTTTCAATGTTGATTATCATATAAGGAGTGAGAGGGAGCTTAACGATCTATGTAATACAATAAGGTTTAGTGGTGGATACCCGTACGTGACCACTGAAGAAGAGTGGAATAGTCTTACGCATGAGGATAGGGATAGGATTATGGAGGGGCAGATGAGGGAGACTCTTAGTAGATGGATTAGGATGGCTGATGAAAACGTTCCTAAGGATATTCAGATAATTATGAATCCAGGCAACGATGATTCCCCAGTTGTAGATGAGATAATAAAGGAGAGTGATAGAGTTATATATCCATTGGATAAGGTTGTTAGACTTGATGATCATCATGAACTTATAAGTTGTGAATATGTTAATCCCACGCCATGGAAGACTCCTAGAGAGCTTCCTGAAGATGAATTGTTAAAACTTTTGGAGAGCAAGTTGAATGGTGTGTCTGTGGATATGAGTCATTTAATATGTAATTTCCATGCACCACCATACAATAGTGGGCTGGATAATGCTCCTGAATTGGATAAAAATCTAAGACCAAAACATGGAGTTAAAGGTATAAGTATAATTCCTGTGGGGAGTAAGGCTGTTAGAACATTTATTGAGAAGCATCAGCCTAAACTAGGTCTTCATGGACATATACATGAGTCCTCGGCTGCAAGGAAGATTGGTAAAACTCTATGTGTTAATCCTGGTTCAGGGTATATGGAGGGGACTTTGAGGTTATATGTTATAGATGTTGAGAAGGATAGAATTAAGGATCATTGGAGGATTACTGGATAAACGTTCATGTAACTTCCTTTGTTAAATTCATTAAAGCGAGATTTTTGTGGTTATTGGATGTTCCCCAAATATTCTTTCCGCAGCTTTCTTCACACTTTCCCTATATTGTGGGAATGTGTATACTCTTAGTACATCCACATATCCTTTCAACATACTTGCTATGTTTGATAGTTCACTCATTCTCTTCAAAATCCTCTTATCATCAACTTCTTCAAATACGTACACCTCCATGGGATCTAATTGTTTTGGGCTGTATGGTATTGATGGTAGTGTTGGGAGATCTATGTAGACTTGTCCTTCAGGTATTTTTGCTTCTTCAGCTAACTCTCTTTCCACTTCCCTCCTTATGTTTTCATTGGATAATATGCTTGATACGTATTTATCTCTTGTATGTATTGTTGCTTCATATGCACATTTTAGTAATTGTCTTCTCTCCAGCATTTCTATCATCTTGTATGCTAATTTAAGATTTTCATCTTTCTCGTTTTTTGCTTCTCTTATTTTTACTATTACGTATGGGTCGTCCATTATTATGTAGTCTTCAGGGTCCTTTATGCTCTTTAACCCTATGTAATCTGCAGCTAAATCCATTGCTTTGCTCATCATCATGTTTGCACTTCTCACAGTTCTATGGTAGTATACTGCTTTGAACATTTCGTATCTAGCCATTATGAAGGATTCAAGTGCATATAATGCTCCTGGAACTTCTATTGCCAAATGATCTTCTACGATGTTCATTGAATATATTAGCCTCTTTATGTCTACTAAGCCGTATTGTACTCCTGTGAAGTGTGAATCTCTAATCAAGAAGTCCATTTTGTCTACGTCAAATGGGCTTGATATAACTTCATCTAGGAATGGTTTAAGTTTACTAGTTCTTCTACCTACTGATAATTGTGATAGCTCCTTTGAATTGTACCCATATTTTTCAACTATATCTTTTATTTCAGTGTTTTCTATTAGCCATATAGTCATATCTTCATGTGTTTTGTTTAGATATTTTACCATTACATCTTCAAATGTGTGTGAGAATGGTCCATGGCCTAGATCGTGTAGTAGAGCTGCTAAGCGTATATACTGCTCGTCTTCTCTACTTATCTCCCCGAGGTTTAAGAGATGTCTACCGACTTCCCCTGCAAGATGCATGGCCCCAATGCAATGTATGAATCTTTTATGTTCAGCTCCCGGATATGTTAGGTATGCCATTCCAAGCTGATTTATCCTCCTCAACCTCTGGAAAACCCTTGTATCTATCACCTCCTTCTCTAATTCATTTGCAAATATGTATCCATGTATTGGATCTCTTATCTCAATCATTTTATTCATAATGAAACCCCTTTCACAAAACAATTTAAATCTTTGTAATATATATTTGAAGCGTTAATGGTGTTTTGAATTTGAGGTTGTTCATAGATTTTGAAGGTATTGATAAGTCTGGTAAAGCTACACAAGCCTCCCTTCTCAGGAATTGGCTTATTGGGAGGGGATTTAGAGTTGAAGTTATATCCTTCCCAGACTATACCACTGAGATTGGTTTGGAAATTAAGGCATTTCTTGATGGTTTGAAGCAATTCTCCCCGGAAGTTAGGCAGTTGCTTTATGCTGCAAATAGATGGGAGAGGAAGAGTTTAATTGAAAGCTGGCTTATGGATGGGAGGATAGTTATCGCTGACAGGTATACTCCATCTGGTTTAGCTTATGGTTATGCCAATGGACTCCCCCTAGACTGGATGATTTGCATTGAAAAGGGACTTCCACAACCAGATGTGGTGATAGTTCTCGATATCTCTCCAGAGACTTCTCTAAAGAGGTCCAAGGGGCTGGTTGATAGATATGAGAGCGACTTAAAGTTTTTGGAGAATGTTAGGTTTAGCTACAAGTTTCTTGCGGAGAAGTTTGGTTGGTACATTGTTGATGGTGAGAGGAGTCCGCTAGAGATTTTCAATGATGTAATTAGGATAATTTCGAAATACTTGGATATTTCCAAATGAAAAATATGTTGTCAATATCATAATTATTGCATAATTTTTATTTACGAACTCCTTTAGTTTTTCAGTAGGTTTATATTCTAATAGTAACTTGACTTCTATTTATGATTAAAGCTGTTTTTGTGGATTTTTGGAAGACTCTAATTGCTCCTAGAGTGAGTGAGGATGAGTATTTCGCTTTTAGAGCTAAATGTCTAGCTAAGGCTTTAAGGGGGGTCGGTTACACTTTTGATTTTGATAGGGTTCTATATGCTCATAAGTCTTCTAGGAGGATTTGTGATACCGTTAGAGAGTCTTATTTCATAGAAGTTCCATTAGATTTGGAATTGAGGGTTTTCTTATCCATTTTAGAAGTTTATGATCGTGATCAAAATCTCATGGTTTCTCTTAGGAGAGCTTATATGCGTCCATTATTTGATTTAACTTCAATGATTGATGGTGTTCTTAGCTTCCTCGAAAATGTTAAAGGTATGGGTTTTATGGTTGGATTGATTTCAAATGTCTATACTGATTTAGAGGTTTTTGATGTTTTGAAGATGTATGGTTTATATGACCTTTTTGATTCAATGGTTCTATCATGTATTGTTGGTTTTAGGAAGCCTAGATCTGAAATCTTCAAGTTTGCCTTGAATTCACTTTCCATACATCCAAGTGAAGCTGTAATGATTGGTGATGATTACAATGCTGATGTTGTTGGTGCATTGAATGTTGGTATGAAGGCCATATGGTTTACCAGTGATCATAACATTGAATATCCATTTAAAGCTGATAATTTTAATTCAATATTAAAAATCATCGTTAGTTTTTCACGTAACCTCTCTTCATAGTCTTTTAGTTAATGTTTCTTGTAGTATTAGCATTGGTATTGCAAACATGAATCTTAATGCGGAGTTTAGCATCATTGTTTCTCTAAGTCCCAGTCTTATGGCTATTTCCCCACCAACATATTGCCCAATAGCTTGTGAGAATCCTGTGACTGTGTTGTATAATGCTATTAATGTTGCTCTACTACGTCTGTTTGGTGTTACATCTAGGAGGTATACCCATGGGATTATATTAATTGATGATCCCAGTATGCTTCCAATGGTATTTAGTATTAGTAGTTGAATGTAGTTTTGACTTATAGCATATGCTAGTGGCCATATGGATGTTGATGCACATGCCAATACCATTAGCTTCCTCCTGCCATACTTGTCTACTAGTTTCCCCCATATTGGCATCATTACCATTTGCCCAAAACTTCCAGATACTGATATTATTGCTATCTCTGTTTTTGTTAAGTTGAATACTTTAACTTGCATTAATGAGAATAGAGGCCATGATATTGACATTACCCCCCACCATACAGTGCTTAATGCTAGGTATACCTTGTAATCTTTTGTTACGTCCATTTTCCATGAAGTTTTTCTTTCGATAATCTTTGGTTCAGTATGTTCTTTTATGGTTAAAATTGGTATTGCTGCTATTGCCGTGAATACTATTGATGCTATTAATGCTGAGAGGTATCCGTAAACATCTATTAGTGAGCCTACAATTGTAACTGCGATGATCGCTCCTATTCCACCTATAAATTCCATTGACCCTATCACGCTACCTCTCCCAGCTTTTACTGTTATGTCTCCCAATAATGCTTGTAAACATGTGTATGCTCCACTCCACATAACCCAAAGTATTGCTGATGCTAGTAGGTATTGTTGAAATGATTTTAATGTGAATGTTAATGCAATAGTGACTCCAGTTCCAATCTCACCTATGGCTATGAAATATTTTCTAACATTCTTTTTGTCACTTATATGTCCCCATAGTGGTTGTGTTAATTGTGTTAGTATTGTGGATATAGCTCCCACAATTCCAAATTCGTCTGATTTTAATCCTATTACTTCAGCTGCGTAAACTCCATTGTAACTCATTCCTATGTTCATTGTTGCTCTGCTGAAAAAGCTGTATATCATTAGTGCTCTGTGATTTCTTGCTGAATTATTCTTCAAGCTTCCTCCTCCTTTACTGTGTACTGAGTGTTTTTGCAACTATTTTGTAAACTCTACTATATAGTTTGTGTGGAATTGTTGATTTACAATGATTAGGATTTATTTGATCGTGTTTTTAATGAGCTTTGATTTATTAAAAAAGTGGGGTGTTTATGATTAAATTTCCCATTACTCTTTAAAATTCAGTTACACCAGTGAAGAGGAATTTGTTTATCTTTAGTGGTGGCACTACTACGCTACTGTTTATTCCACCTAAAACTTTAACTTCCTTCCCTATTAGGTCTATGTTTCCATAGGCTTTTAGCATACTATCAGTGAATCTAAGGTTTTTCACTGGATACTTTATTTCTCCATTTTCAATGTACCATGTTCCATTTCTAGTCATTCCCGTTATGGTTATTGTTTTTGCATGTACTGTTCTGACGTAGTGGAAGAATGTGACTAGAACCCCCCTCTTAGTTTCCCTTATCATCTCCTCCTTTGTTGCATCTCCTGGTTTTATGAACATGTGCGATGGCATTGGTGCAAATCTTCCTGCATGTCCTGTAGACTTCTTTCCCTCCTTATGTGCTGTGAAACTATCGTATACAAGTCCCTTTGGCACTCCATTTTCCACTAGCATTACCTTCTTTTTAGGTACTCCTTCTGCATCGAATGGTACTGCCATCCCCCTCTTATCCGTTCCATCATCCCAGAGAGTGAAATTCTCATTCATAACCTTCTTTCCCAGAACATCATTCATGAAGCTTACACCATTTTGATAGGCTTCTGCACTGAATCCTTGTGCTGTGTATGCTAGAGCTGTTTGCACAGCATATGGTTCTAAAACTACTTCATATTCACCTGGCTCTAGTGTTTTTGGGTTTAAGCTATTTACAGCTCTTTCAGCTGCTTCCACTCCTAGAGCTTCTGGATTTATGTTTTTCACATTTCTGGATATATCTTCGCTGTATCCAAATCCCTCGGAATCTCCTTCTCTAGCTATTACAGTGACATTTACGTCTGCTGCGGTTAGCTTTGTATATGCATTTATTCCAAGTGAATTTGCTATGCAGTATTCGTTGGCTGTTGTGGTTAATGCTCCTGAAACTGAATCCACTTTACCTGATATTGAGTGTGCTGAATCTATTATGCCTTTAACTATTTCAGCTCTCTTCTTCGCTGTGCATTCTGCAGTTTCCCTAACATATAATCCCGTTATTCTTGGTATGGGTTCAGGTTCTGGTAAACTTACGAAATCTGGATTTTCCTCAGATATCTTTGCAAGTTTTATTCCTGTTTGAACTAGATTGGCTAAAGCTTCATCTGTCGTCTCATTTGCAGTTACATTGCTAATTCTCTTTCCAATTATAGTCTTCAATATTATGTTTACTGTTCTTTCTCCAACATTTTGATGGATCACGGAATTTGCGAATCTAGTTAGATAGCTGGTGCTGTTTATCAATGTTACCTCTGCTTGTGTTGCACCAGCTTTTAATGCTTCATTGAGAACTTTATTTGTTAATTCCAGACATGCATCTTTACCTAGAATCATGTTCTAACACCTCCAAATACTCTTGTGTTCTTAAATCTTGCAGGGGCTGTTCCATGCCCCACATACATCATTTGCCCAGGTTGACCTTTACCACAGTTTGGTGTTCCATACATCTTCCAATACTTCTTATTGCATATTGCATCACAATTTCTCCAAAACTCGTATGTTATTCCCGTGTAAACAGCGTTTTTAACTAGTTCTTTCATTTCCCCATTCTCTATTATATAGGCTATTTGTGTTCCAAATTGGAAGTTTAGTCTTTTGTCATCTATGCTCCAGCTCCTATTGGTCTCCATGTATATGCCATGCTTTGTCTCTCTTATGAGCTCCTCGAAATCCCAGTCTCCTGGTTCAAGGTTTATATTAGTCATCCTCACTATTGGTATCCTATTCCAGCCTGATGCCCTTGCAGCTCCAGTACTTTCTAATCCAAGTTCTCCAGCCGATGTTCTATCACTTAAATAGTTTACGAATATCCCATTCTTTATTAGGTATACTCTTTGTGCTGGTACTCCTTCATCATCGTATCCAAATGTTCCTAATCCTCCTGGCACGGTTGCATCTGCAACTAAATTTACTATATCACTTCCATATCTGAATTTTCCAAGTTTATCTGGGGTTAGGAAGCTTGTTCCAGCATATGCTGCCTCTGCACCTAAAGCTCTATCCAGTTCTGTTGGGTGTCCACATGATTCGTGAATTTGTAGTGCAAGTTGGCTTCCTCCTAGTATTAAATCCGTAATCATCATTGGACAGTTTTTGGCTTGTAACAACTTTATTGCTTCAACGGCGCTTTCCCTTGCTTTTTCAGGTAGATTTATTGCTTCTATTATTTCGTATCCTCCAGTATTGTAGTTTCTCCCATCAAAGGATCTATCTTGCATATCTCCATATCCTACTGCCACTGCGGTTTGTGATGCTCCACACCAAGTTATCTCTTGAGTTATATATGCTCCCTCACTACTTGCGAAGATCTTATTTTCCCTTCTTGCTTGCATGGTTGATGATGCAACTCTTATCTCTTTTCCAACAGCCATAGCTTCTTTATCACTTTCAATTAAGAGTTTTATCTTCTCCTCTATTGGAACTTTGAATGGATCCTTCTGGTATGTCGTTTTATAACTATCTTTTACAGGTTTTACTGGAGCCAATTTAACATCCTTCTTCTTAACCATTGCACTAGCCCTAGCTATCTTCAATGCCTCCTTAGCAACCCTCTCAGCTTCCGTTGGTGTAACTTCATAGCTACTGGAGAATCCCCATGCACCCTTGAATAGCACTCTAACACCCATCCCTCTACTCTTCCCAACAACTAGAGTTCTCACTCTAGCGTTCCTTGTAACTATGTTTTCTGTTGATATTTCCACAATTCTAATGTCCGCGTAGGTTGCACCGCCTTTTAATGCTGTATCTAGAGCTTTTTGTACGATTTCTTCCATCATGATCCACCTTAAAGAGTGTATTATTGAATTTATGCTCTGAAGAGTAAATAAATTTAACCATTGGAAATTTGATCTTATTTTGATTGAGATCTCTCAATTAATTATATCATAAGTTCATTTTGATAGATTGTTTGTATATGTAAAGTTCTAGTTATATGTTTGTATATGAAAATTAATTTATACTCTTGAGTGTTTCATCAATTTGAGTGGTATAGTTTTCGATTAGGCGATGTAACTTGTTGTTTAAGAATGCTCTTAAATTCATTTTTGGACCTATCCTCTTCATAGTTTCATTAATATCACCCCCTCTACCAATGGTTTCTGAGGCTGCTGAAATTGTTCATGCACCTATTCCAAATGCACCTCAAGTGGCTTTGGCTGTGATGATATGGATTGCATCTTGGTGGGTTTTTGAAGTTATCCCGTTAAGTGTAACTGCCCTTTTAGCTCCAATAATTTTTCCTATTCTTGGTTTCGTTTCATGGCAGGATTCGCTTACTTCATTCATGGATCCAATTATATGGGTATTTATGGGTGGCTTTGCTATAGCTAGAGCTTTCCAAATGTGGGGTTTGAATAAGAGAATTGCCTTCAATTTGTCCACAATTTATAGGGGTAGTAACCCGATGTTAGCAGCATTCTTTATAGCTTGCCTCCCATCATTCGTATTGACTATTACTGGCTCTATCACTGCGTCTACTACGATAGTTTACCCGATAGCTATGGCATACCTGTCTTCCATAGGTTTTATGAAAGGGAGCTCCTTTGCTGAAGCCACTATGATATCTCTTGCCCAAGCATCTACTGCTGGTGCAATGCTATTCCTGATAAGTACTCCGCCGAATCTTGTTGCTAAGAAGGTTATTGAATCTTGTTGTCCAAATGTAACTATAACATTTCTCGATTGGTTTATTATTGGCAGTGTTCAAGCTTTTATTGGTTTAATTGTAAGTTGGATTTTAACTTTTAAGTTTATTGGAATTGAGATTTCTGAAATAAAATTGGATGGTGTATCTGCTTATGAAAGGGTTAAATCGCTAGGCCCAATGTCTACTGGTGAGAAAATGGTTCTACTAATATTCTTTATAACATTGTCTTTATGGCTTGCACCAGGTGTTTTGATGATAATATCAAGTTTTTATCCACAATATAGTTATATTGCTGATTTATTGAAGAAAGCTCTTCCAGAAGCTCTTCCATCACTATTAGCAATATTCTTGTTATGTTTATTGAAGGTTAATGGTAGACCTTTACTCACTTGGGATGATTTTGAAACTGGTGTTGATTGGAATGTGGTATTCCTTTTTGGTGGTGGAATTGCCATGAGTAAAGCTTTAACTGGTAGTGGCTTCTCTGAATGGATGGCATTGATAATGTCTAGTTCACATTTTGAGTGGGCTAAGAGTGTTTGGGGTGTTTCAGCGTTAAGTGCCATACTTTCCTTTTTAATCACTTATCCTGCCTCTAATACTGCAGCTGCACTTATAGCATGCCCTTTAGCGGCAACTATAGCTCAAAGTGTTGGTGTTAATCCAATACCTGCTGTTTTGTCAGCTGCTCTTGCTGCTTCTATTTCAAGTGCTCTACCAAGTACAACTCCTCCAATGGCAATAGTTTATGGTTCTGGTTATGTTAGGTTGTGGAGCATGTTTAAGGTTGGAATGGTGTCTGACATTGTTAGACTTGCTATTTTGATACTCTTGGAGCCTTACCTTGTAAATGTAATGTTGGCTTTGAAAGGTTTAGCTTAAAAGCTTATTTACTATTCCACTCATATTACATGTAGGCGAATAGTCAATGGGTACATATGATGTGATTGTGGTTGGAGCTGGAACTGCTGGTTGCTATGCTTCATACCTTATTGGTAGAGGTGGATTGAAAGTTGCATTACTTGAGAGGAAGGGGTTTAATGATATTGGATATAAGGTTTGTGGTGATGCTATTGGGAAGCATCACTTTGACAATCTAGGTTTAAGTTACCCTTCTGGGGAGGAATTGGACTGTGTTTTTAGTGGTGTTAAGATATATTCCCCTAATGAGGAGTACTCAATAATTGTTCCAGGTGAAGGTTTTGGTGTTAATAGGAAGGCTTTTGGTAGGAGGCTTTTGAATATGGCTTTGGATGTAGGTGTAGATTTATTTCCATCATTCCATGTTTCAAAACCATTAATTGAAGGTGAATTCGTGGTTGGAGTTGAAGGTATAGATCGTGAAGGTCGTACTATTCAACTTAAATCCAATGTGGTTATAGATGCTTCAGGATTTTCATCTATAGTTAGAAGTAGGCTTCCATGTGATTGGTGGATTAATGAACAGATTAAGAGTGAGGATACAAATATTTGTTATCGTGAGATTGTAGAGACTAAAGTTGAATTTGACACTAAGTATGCTATGATCTATTTATCTAAGAGGATTGCTCCTGGAGGTTACTGGTGGCTTTTCCCAAAGAGAAGTAATATTGTTAATGTTGGTTTAGGGGTTCAACCTACTGGAAGTGCTCCGAATCCAAGGATCAATTATGTGCGTTTCATAGCTTCTAGACCCGAATTTAAAGGTGCAAGGGTTATTGATTCTGGTGGTGGTATTGTTCCAACTAGGAGGCCTATATACTGTCCTGTTGGTAATGGTATTTTAGCTGTGGGGGATGCTCTTGCTGCATGTAATCCAATTCATGGTGGCGGTATAGGACCTTCACTTATAAGTGCAAAACATGCAGCTGAAGTAGTTTTAGAAGTTTTAGAGCGTGGTCCTCCATCTATGGAGAATTTGTGGAGTTACTGTTTGAGGTATATCTCGGATTACGGTTTGAAGCAAGTTTCACTAGATCTATTTAGAATGTTTTTGCAGAGACTTTCAGATGATGATTTGAATTTTGCATTTAAACAGAATGTTATTTCCGGTGATGAAGTTGATAGAGTTGGAAGGGTGGGTGAATTGAATTTGAGTGTTGTCGATAAGGTTGGTAGAGCTTTAAAGCTTATTTCAAGACCATCATTGCTATATAAGTTGAAGGTTGTTGTAGATTACATGGGTAAAATTAAGACTTTATATGAGGAGTATCCTGAAGATCCAAAGATGTTCCCTACTTGGAGGAATCATGTAGAGAAATTAATATGTGAGTTTGTGGAGCATATCTCATAGCTCTACGAATCCCACACCATCCTTAATTGTTATCTTAGTATTATACTTTTCAGATAGTTTAGCCATCATACCCAATATTTTATTGGCTTTTCCACCTGTGGCAAGTATTGGTCTCCCCCTATTAGCCCTATTTCTCTCCCTACATAGATCTACCGGGTATAATCTAATTTCCTCTAGATTTCCATTATTAAAGGTTATGTATACTAGTATACTCTCCCAATACTCCTCCTTATCTATGAACCATTTAAATCCCATGAATGCAGTTTCTGGGCTTCCCTTCTCCCTAGCATCATATAGGTCTGCTGGTGTTGAATCCCAATTTAATCCATATCTTTCATATAGGTCTGCTGGTTGCTTTCTTATTAGATCGTTTTGAAATATGAAGTTCCCTAGGCTGTAGAATATCGGTTTCCCTTTATAGATTTCTATCCCCCTTAACACGTGTGGTCCATGTCCAATGAATACGTCAACACCTTCATCTATACACTTTCTAGCGAAATCTTCTACGAATGGTTGTGGTTCAAAGATGCTTTTACCCCTCTCATGATCATGTAGGGAGAATAGTACGTAGTCAGCCATTCTCCTTGCATTTCTAATAGCTTTGATATTCCCCTCTAAATCCCTCTTATTAAGTTCATATTTCACTTCTATTTTAGTTGATTTCTTGAATTTCTGTCCGAAAATCCTAATTTCTTCAGCATCTTCTTTAACTTCGATTCCCATCATTCTTGCAAGCATTACTAAGTTTTTGAACATTTCCTCTGTAACTTCTATGGTTATCGTGTATCTAAGGGGGTTTAGTCCAGGTCTACCTTGAATATCCGGTCTAGCTTCACCTGCTCTAGCTTCTGTCGGGAATGATGTTGCTGCTGATATTATCGCAATCCTCCCCTTTGATGTTTCAAGGTATTTTGGTTCTCTGGCTTCTCCAAGATTCATTCCAACACCTGCATGTACAATGCCTACTCTATCTAAGTTTTTTGAAGTTTCAATTAAGCCTATTTCCCTGTAATCCATGGCATGATTGTTTGCTCTACTAACAATGTTGAATCCCATCCACTTCAATTCATCTGCAATATAACTTTCATTACCAGCATATGTTCCGCCGCTTTGAACTGCAGGATACCCTTTAAAATCATTTATTAAAACTTCACAATTTGTGAATCTAACATCTGCAGATCTTATTATCTCCACGAGTTTTAGAAATAATGGTTCTGTGAATGTTGAGAGTCTTGTGGCTATGAATGAGTCGCCAGTTAATGCCATACTTAAACGATTACTGTTTAATTGCATTTTTCATCGTAGTTAATTCTCTAATAATGTCTTTATAGCTCTTTCCATATTCGAAATCTCTTTAAATTGATTGAACAGTTAATGTAATATTGGTGAGTTTGTTGAAGGGGTGGAATGGCAAGATTCTCAGGGTTGATTTGGGAAGGGGGAAGGCTGTAATTCAAGAGTATTCTTCAGATTTTGCTTTACAATTTCTTGGTGGTAGAGGGTTTGCAGTCAAAATATTGTGGGATGAGCTTCCAATTGGAGTGAACCCATTATCTCCATTGAATAAATTGATTTTGGCTGCTGGACCATTAACTGGCCTCACAGTTGTAAGTACTGGTAAGCTTGTGGTAGCCTCAAAAAGCCCCTTAACTGGTGGTTATGGTGATGGGAATTTAGGTTCTAATGCTGCAATTCAGCTTAGGAAGTCTGGTTTTGATGCTATTGTTATTGAGGGGGCTTCCGATAAGCCTACATACCTCTACATTGAAAACGGGAATGTGGAGTTCAATGATGCCAAAGATCTTTGGGGTTTAACAACCTTTGAAACTGAGGAGAGATTGAAGAAGGTTCATGGAGGGGGTTGCGGTGTACTTAGCATTGGTCCTGCAGGGGAGAATATGGTTAGATTTGCCACAATAATATCGCAAGAGGGGAGGTCTGGTGGTAGACCTGGTATGGGTGCAGTTATGGGGTCTAAGAATCTTAAAGCAATAGTTTTGAGGGGTACTCAGAGTATACCTGTACATGATGAAGAGAAACTAAACCTTCTCGGATCCGAAGCATCCAAGAGTATATTGAAAGCTGAGGGGTATGAGTTCTGGATTAGGCAGGGAACTATGGCTACTGTAGAGTGGTGTCAGGTGAATAGTACATTGCCAACATATAATTTCAGGGAGGGGGTTTTCGATTACGCTAAGGAAGTCGATGGGTATGCTATGGAATCTGTTAAGAAGCTTAGACGTGGATGTCCAAATTGTGTAATGACTTGTGGTAATGTTATTGAGGATTATGAGATGAAGTTTTCAGAACTTGATTATGAGAATGTTACTATGCTAAGTTCAAATATTGGTTTAGGTGATATTAGGAAAGTTGGGGTTTTGAATAGGCTGTGTGATGAGCTTGGTTTGGACACTATATCCATGGGTAACTCGCTAGGCTTCGTAATGGAGGCTTCTGAGAAGAAGCTCATAGGAGAGAGGGTGGAGTGGGGTGATTTCGATGCTGCTAAAAGTTTAATCATTGATACTGCTTATAGGCGTGGTTTAGGTGATTTCATTGCTGAAGGGGTTAAAAGGATGTCTGAGAAGATTGGAGGTGAATCTATGGATTGGGCTATGCATGTTAAGGGTTTAGAGATTTCAGCATATGATTGCCATACAGCTCCAGCTATGGCTTTAGCTTATGGAACATCACCTATAGGTGCTCATCATAAGGATGCATGGATAATTTCATGGGAAGTTAGAACTGGGAGGTTTGATTATAGTGAGGGTAAAGTGGATAAACTCATTGAATTGCAGAGAATTAGGGGTGGAATGTTTGAGAGTCTTGTGGCATGTAGATTTCCATGGATTGAACTTGGATTAAGTATCGATTGGTACCCGAAATTCCTCGAGGCAGCTACTGGGGTAACCATGACTTTTGATGATATATTCATGGTGGCTGATAGAATCTACACTTTGATAAGAGCTTTCTGGGTTAGAGAGTATGGTGCAAATTGGGGTAGACATATGGATATCCCACCAGCAAGATGGTTTAAAGAGCCTCTAACTAAGGGTCCTCTGGCTGGACAGAAGTTGAAATGGGATGAATGGAATCGTATGCTTGACATGTATTATGATAAGCGTGGATGGGATTATAATGGTGTTCCAAGGAAGTCGACTTTAAGAAAGCTTAGATTAGAATTCACAATAAATGTTTTGGAGGGTCTTGTGAAACTTTCAGAGTGAATTGGGATGGTTAAGATAATTGCTTTAGGTTTCCTCACGAAGTACGTTGGGGGAAGTGTTATAGAGGTTAAATTGGATTCTCCGAAAAGAGTCAGAGATATCCTTGATATTCCACCTGAAGCTCAGAATAGAGTTATAATTCTAGTTAATAATTCCCCTGGAAACTTTGATTCCATTGTGGATGATGATGACACTATAACTATAATGCCAGTAATAGGTGGAGGGTAGAGTTCACATTTACATACAAAACATTTTTCTATTCTATATTTCTACTATGTTTGGTGGAATTTTTGTCTAAGCGATTCACTTGGCTTGAAAGATTAGAGCTTATCCTACCCGGGTTTAGTGGTTATAAGAAGAGGGAGCTTATACGTGAAGATGATAGGCTTTTAAGAGGTTACCTCGTTAAACTCCTCACAGACGCTAAGAACTATTTGGAGGAGGCTGCATCAATTATGAGTGAATATGATTTCACATTGGCTAAGAAGATTAACAGCTTAGCTTCTACTGTTAGATTGGCTTCAGATAAGTTGAGATTTGCTGAATCTGGTTATTCTCCACATTACAATATAGTTAAAGTTGATCTACAAAATTTGGAGGAAATGAAAGGTTTGGATGAAGAGCTCATATCAATTGTTAATGAAATTTTAAATCTATCTAAAAGTGTTAAAGAAGCTGCATCTATTTCAACTGTTAAAATTGAGTTGCTAAATAAAATTAATGAACATTTATCTAAAATAGATGATGTTATTGATAGGAGGATTAAGGTTTTGAGGGGGGTGAAGTGATTTGGCAAATATATTTGGTAAAGGTTTGGGGAAAGCTGCTAGAGCTGCTGGGTTGAAGCCTAAAATCATTGAATGGGTTAATCCATCTGATACTGAGATAGTGTGGAAATATCCGGATGAGATTATACCTTGGGGTAGCGTTGTCGTTGTTAAGGAATTTGAAAATGCATTATTTTATCGTGATGGGAAACTTTATGGTTTACTTGGAGCTGGAAGACATGTTCTAGATACGCAGAACGTCCCATTTCTAAGTGGACTCGTGGAGGGGCTCTATGGGGAGAGCATATTCAGATCTATGATAATATATGTTTCTTTGAGGAGGTTTCAGGGGAAGTTTGGTGGTAGAACTCAAACTCTTGAACTTGCACCACTATTATTCCATGGAAGCTTCTACTTCAGAATTGAGGATCCAAGTCTTTTTGTAAATAAAGTTGTGGGACCACAATCAGTCTTCACCACCGATGAATTAAATGAGTATTTGAGGGGATACTTTAATGAGAAGATTATGGCTTACTTGAGTTCCACTAGTATTCAAGATGTTTATATGAAGCAAACAGAGGTTACTGAGCGTGTAACCATGCTTTTAAGGAGAGACTTTAGGGATATAGGGATATCCCTTGAAAAAGTAGTTTTTGAAGGTGTTGATACTGAGGGGCCTTGGCGTGACAGATTATTCTGGATGATGCGTGGTGGAGTGCAAACTGGATATGTTCTTCAGATGGAGACTGTTAAGGAAGTTGCTAAGGAACTTGGTAAAAGTCCTGGTGCAGCTATTGGAACTGGAATGGTGATAGTTCCACCTTTGATGCAGCCTCCTCCACCTCCTCAGCCTATAACCACACCATCAACAGCTCCTCAACAGGCAGTCCCCATAGCAGCCCCCTCTTTCGCTATATGTCCATATTGTGGTAAGCAAGTTCCCATTGGAGCTAATTTCTGCCCATACTGTGGTAGAAGAGTTAAATGGTGCTCAAAACAACATATATGTACTGAGGAAGCCAGATTTTGCCCGGTTTGTGGGGAAGAGTTGAAGTAGAGTGTTTCTTGTGGGGGCTTCATTGAATGTCCATAGCGATTCAGGAGTTTAAGTGTAGGAATTGTGGTGGTAAACTTGATGTAACCCCAGAAACGATAATGGTTGTTTGCAGTTATTGTGGTACCCCAAACTGGTTTGTGGAGGCTACTGAAGATATAATGGTAGTTCCATCTATGGGTAGAGATGATATTGTTAAAAGTTTTCTAACTAGGATTTCTGAGGATTTCGATTTGAAACGTATTGCAGATAAAATTCAGATAGTTGAAGTTAGAGGGGTTTACATTCCATTCTACTTCTTCTCTATTAAAGTTGAAGGTTTCTATGAAGGGTGGAAAACTGAGAGGGTTGTGGAGACTGTTGGTAGGAGGACTCAAGTTAAGACTAGGAGAAAACGTGTTTCTGAAAGCTTTTCCTCTATTTTAAAGATACCTGTTTTGGCGAGGCGTAGTGCTGAGGACTTCTCATTAAAGGAGCTTTCATCACACTACAGTTACAGTAATCCTCCAAGTATTCCAATTGGTGATATAAAGGATTTCAAGAATCTCAAAATGGCTTTCTTAAGGTCTGAAATTGGGGTTGAGGAGGCTTCGGTAATTGCTAGGGATGATGCTGGTGATATAATGCTTAGAAAGGTTTCATCTAAGGTTGATGAATTGACGAAGTTTGTGTGTAACACTAAGATTGTTGAGAAGTCGAAGTTGACTTTACTTCCATACTGGTATATCATTTATAGTTATGGTAATGCCCAGTATAGAGTGGCGTATGCTGGTTGGGATTGTCATCTACTATTAGCTCAGGAGCCTGTCATGGCTTACCATAGGGTTGGCTATATCCTTGGAGCTATATCTGGATGTTTAATATCAGCTTTAGGTTTAACTTTCACATTTGTTGGAGGGTTAGATCCAATTTACAGTTTATTTAGTTTGGCTGCTGGATGTGTTGTAAGCTGGTTTTTCGGTGGGAAAGTTGTTGAAGATGTTAGAATTGAGGGTGGTTGAAGATTGAATTATACGTGTAGTAATTGTGGTGGAAGTTTTGATGTTCCTGAGACTGTAAGTGTAGTTACGTGTCCATATTGTGGGTTGACAGTAAATATTAAAGTTGGGAAGCTTGATTTTGAGCACTACTTTTACCCAGCAATTTACGATGCTCAGACTGCTTATGGTAGATTGAAATCTATTTTATCAAGACAGTTTGGTGTTCCAAAGGGTTTTAGCGATCAAATCAACCTTATGGGTAGAGTTTTACACTATATTCCACTTTACTTATTTTATGTTGAAGGTAGGTCTAAGGGTGGTCCAGAAGTTCTTGAGGTTGAGTATGTGGCTTTACCAGCATTAAAGATGCTTCCAGTACCTATACCTCAAGGGTATAGCTTCCCAGTTAGGGGTAAAATTTATTTCAAGCCTCAAATTGTTAAGGATGCAAAGTTCTATTCACCGACGGTTTCTATTGATGATTTGGAGAAGATCGCTAGAGCTCGTATCTATAACAGGTTTTCCAGAGAGCTGGATCTTGTTGGCAGGAGGTTGGAGGCTAAGATTGAGAGTAGATGTGAAGGGCTTGTACACTATCCTATATGGGAATTCAAATATAGCTACTTGAATTATCAGTTCAATGGTTTTGTGGATGCAGTTAATGGTGAAGTTCTTTATGGTCAATATCTGTTTTCAACTATGCATAGAACTATATCTATGTCTTTGGGTATTGGACTCATTTTTGCTGGTGCTGTTATTGGGTTGATTTCAGGTTTGGCATTATCAGCTCCATTGATCGGTTTGATTGGAGGTGTTCCACCAGCATTTGCTGGTGCAATTTCATTATTCATGAAGGGTGCATATAAAGTTCAAACTTACACTTTAAAGGTTTTTGGCACTTATGAGAGGGAGGCTAGTTTGGGTAAGGGGATAATTGAAGCTGTGAAGTTCATTGGTAGAATACCCATTTAACGTAGTGATAACACTTATTAGTTGAATGTTACTCAATTCTTCAAGTAGTTTATGCGGATTTCGATTTCCGGTGTGATTTTCCTAGGTTTAGCTCATGCTATTAATCATAGTTTCCTATTGGCTATTCCAGTTTTGCTTCCACAGATAGCTAGCTTTCTTCATGTAAGTATTTATGATATGGGGTATGTGACTTCATTGGCATACTTCCTTTATGGTTTTGGGTCGATATTTGCTGGTCCTCTATCTAAGCGGTTTTCCAGTAGGAGGCTAGTTTTCTTTAGTCTACTTTTCTCTGGACTTTCTCTTATCCCACTACTCCTATATGTTAATGTTTATGTTTTCACTTTCTCTCTAGCTCTTAATTCCCTTTTTGCAAGTATATATCATCCCATAGCTAACAAGTTGATTTCAGAGGATTATTGTGGTAGTGTTGGTAGGGTTATGGGTTTACATGGTCTTGGTGGAAGTTTAGGCTCCGTGATTGTTCCAATGCTCTCTATAACCATATCACAAATCTTTGATTGGAGATTTTCACTCATGTTTTTGGGTTTCTTATCGATGATTTTGTCCATGGCCTTCATTACTGGTGGATCTAAACCTCTTCATATTGAAACTAGTAGTTTAAGTGTGGGTTTTCCTTATGATAGAGTTAAATGGATAATCCTATTCTCTATTTCTATTGGATTGTTTTCCCGTGGTTTTGAATTATTCTTACCATCATTACTTATTTCCAGAGGGTTTGATCAGCTTTATGCTGCAATGGCTATGTCTCTATTATTGCTTAGTGGTGTTTTTGGACAGATTTTTGGTGGTTTCTTTGCTGATGTTAAAGGCTCTTTGAAGGCTTTGATTTTAAGTTTCACATTTGTTCCCATCAGCTTAATATTCATAGTTTTTGGTCATTGGAATATTTATTTAAGCTTACTTGGAGTGGTTCTTTATGGTTTTTCATTTTATGCTCATCAACCTCCATCAACGAAAATTCAAAGCGAACTTGTGGATGCATCGTTAACTGGGTATGTTTATGGCTTATTCTTCTTCATAAACTTCTCTCTAGGATCTGTTTCCTCATCTATCACTGGGTTTTTGGCTGGAGTTTATGATTTAGAGATTGCATACATCTTTCTAACTGCATTGACAGTACTTTCCCTTTCAATTGTAATTGTCATGTACTTTGTGTATTCCAAACTTTTCATGGAAAAACGTTATATGTAGTATCCATTTATCTTGTTTTAGTGACATATATGTTATTAATCCACTTCACTCCATTGAATCGTAGAAAACCGTCTTCAGGAATTTTAGTTAATGACGTTATTATTGATTTGAATTCAGCTTATCAGAGGATTTTGATGGATGAAGGGTTGAGCTATGATGTGGCTAAACGTAGAAGTTATAAGGTTATTCCTAGAAACATAATGGCTTTAATTAATAGAGGCTCCCTAATAGCCCCCTTATTGCGGAAGATCATTGAGAATGTAGATAGATTCATTGGTGTTGAGGGGGTTTCGTACAAGTTGAGTGAAGTTAGATTTCATGCTCCTGTGCCTAGACCTGGAAAACTTATTGGTATTGGGTTGAATTATAGGAGTCACGTTGAAGAAACTGGAAGTAGAATTCCAAGTGTACCTATCGTATTCACTAAAGCCGCAACATCCATAATAGGTCCATATGATGACATAATCCTACCAAAAGTTTCTGATCAAGTGGATTTTGAAGGTGAACTTGCAGTAGTTATTGGTGTGAAATGCAAGTATGTATCAAAGAATGAAGCTTTAGATTACGTTTTAGGTTACATGGTGGCTAATGATGTTACAGCTAGGGATTTAGAGTTTGCTGGGGGCTCGCTACACTTCTTTAGAAGTAAATCCCTAGATACCTTCTGCCCCATGGGTCCAGGAATATTGTTGAGGGAGTACGTGGATGATTGGCGTAAGTTTAGGATTAAAACTCTTTTGAATGGAATTTTAATGCAGAATTCATTGGTTGATGATATGATATTTGGCGTTGAAGATCTAGTTAGCCATCTATCTCAAGATATGACTTTAATGCCTGGTGACGTTATATTGACTGGTACGCCCAGTGGTGTAGGTTTTAGGAGGAATCCGCCAGTTTTCCTTAGGGATGGTGATGTGGTTGAAGTCTGTATTGAGGGCATTGGACGCATCATTAATAAAGTTAGAAAATTAAACAAGTGATAAGGCTTTGTTGATATCATTATGTATATAATTTTTACGGCAAAGTTTAAATACAACATGTAGTCCATTATTATTATCTAGGTGTTTAAATGCCCGAAATCGCATGTCTAAATTGTAAACATGCAGAGGTGAATCGCAGCGAACTTTCACCGAACAATGTATTCGTGAAGTGTGGCAGGGGGCACTTCAATGGCAAATGGAAGTTCATGAAGATTGGCAGAGACAGTTACAACTGCCAAAATTTTGAGCCCAAATAAACACTTCAACACTTTTTCGTAGGTAACCATTAAATATATACTATACAACACAATTTTTTGGTGATATTTTGAAGGCATTTATCTCTGTGGATTTAGAGGGTATGCCATATATAGTTACGCCAGCACAACTTAGCCTTAGAGGCACACTGTATAAGGAGGCTAGAGACATAGCCACGAGGGTTACGAATATTGTTTGTGAAGAGCTTTATAAGTGTGGGTTTAGTGGTGTGGTTGTGGCTGATAGTCATGGTCCTATGGTGAACTTGAATGTTGAAAATATTCCAGATTATGTGGAGATTGTTAGGGGGTTCCCGAGACCTTTAAGTATGATTGCAGGTTTTGAAGGTTGTGATGCTGCTTTGTTTTTGGGTTATCATGCAAAGTATGGTACTCCACTATCAACTTTCGATCACACTTATAGTGGTGGAACTATTAGGGAGGTTAAAGTTAATGGTATACCTGCCAGTGAATTTCTATTAAATGCATATGTTTTGGGCGAACATAATGTTCCAGTTATACTTGTGGCTGGAGAGGCTAAGCTTATTGAGGAGGATGTGAAGAGGTTTGCACCATGGGTTGAATCAGTTGTTTTAAAGCATTCCCTCAGTCGTGTTTCTGCTAGGAGTCAGAGTATGTCTAGAATTGAAGGTGAATTGAGATCTGCTGTTAAGCGTTCCGTTGATAAGTTTAGGAGTGGTGCTGTTAAACCTTTAAAGGTTGATCTCCCAGTGGAATTTGAGATTACGTTTATTGCTAGTCATTTTGCTGATGTTGCTTCCTTAGCCCCGAATGTTAAGAGGATTGATGGGTTAACTGTTAAATTCTCATGTGATAGCATGACTTCAGCATACAAGTTCTTTGAACTCCTAATATTAGCTGGCTCTGCTGTGGCAAATATTCTTCAAAGAGATTCTGGTTGATCATATGCTTTTCATCGATTAAATATAGATAATTAAAAAATTTTAATTATTTATGTTTTTAAAGTTTTACTTCTTTTCCAATCTTGTTTTCCAAAGCTTTTTCATAAACTTTTAATGCTGTTGCTGCGTCTTGTACTGCTAATCCAACTGATTTGAATAATGTTATCTCTTCATCGCTTATTCTTCCACTCTTTAGTCCAGCTATTATTTCCCCTAGCTCTGCATATATTTTCTCTCTTGTTATTTCCCCTTCATTTATTGGTATTATTAGTTCTCCTGCCTCCTTCAGACATGCCTCATATGAATCTACAACTATTTTGCTCCTCTTTATTGTTATCGTATCCAGTTCTCTTGCATCTGGTGTGTGAGCTCCGATTCCATTGATGTGTGTGCCTTCCACAAGCCATTCCCCATTGAATACTGGTGTTTTTGATGTTGTGGCTGTACATATTATTTCACTTTCCTCCACAAGCTTTTTTGGGTCTGTAACTGGTTTTACATCTATTCCAAGCTTCTTTGACATTTCCTCTGCATACTTCTCCATAACATCCTTTTTCACGTCGTATACATATGCCCTTTCTATATCTCTAACTTTTGTTAATGCCCATAGTTGTGTTCTAGCTTGTATCCCAGCTCCAAATATCCCTGCAGTTTTTGCATTCTTTTTGGCTAGGTATTTTGTTGCAACTCCACTTGCGGCTCCAGTTCTCATGGCTGTTATGTATCCTCCTTCCATTATTGCTAGTAGCCTTCCAGTTTTTGCCTCATTTAATAGTATTGTTGCCTGTGTTGTTGGTAGATTGTATTTATAGTTTTCTGAGTGTACTGATACTACTTTTACTGCTAATGCATCGTTCTCTTCTATGTATGCTGGCATATAGTATATTATTCCATTGTACTTCTTTAGTGGTATGTTGCTTCTAACTGGCATTATCACTTTTCCCAGTGAGAGATTTTTAAATGCTATTTCCATTTCATTTATGGTTTCCTCCATTGTCAATATTTTCTCGATGTCCTCTCTACTTATTATTAAAACCACAGATTTTCACCAGTTAATTTTATATTGTCCTTATAGTCTTATTAAATGTTTCATATGATTATGGATAGGATTAGTGGTATTATGATTGTTATTATGAGTCCATGATATAATGATACCATTATATTCTCTTCACCTAGACTTTTTGTTATTATTGGTAGTGTTGTGTCCATTGTGGTGGCTCCGCCAATTATTATTCCAGCTTTCCTTAATCGTTTTGGCAGTATTGGTGTTATTATCATTGTGGCTGTTTCTCTAAGCATGTTTGCTATGAATGCTATTGCTCCATAATATGGGTTTACCTTTGCAGTTACATATGCTCCTGTAAAGCTGTACCATCCCATTCCTAATGATATTGCTAATGTTAGTCTGTAATCTATGTTGAGTATCATCGCTCCAATAATTCCGGATATTGTGGATGCAATTATGGTTATTATTGGCAAGTACAGCTGATTCTTCAGAATTTCTATGGCTTTCCTTAGATTCTCATACTTCAATCCCACTTCAATCCCCACCTGTAATATTAATGCGAATAATAGTGGATCTAGGAATCGCATTGTAATATCAGTTTCTCTCATTAACGCTCCAGTCAATATTCCGGCAATTAATGCTGTAATTGTATATGATGCCTTCATATTCTCATCTTCAGCAAGGTTTCAATTAATACTGGGATTATTATGTTTAATGCTGTTATAACTATTATGACTTTTAGTGTTTCAATGCTTATGGAATGTAATTCTAATCCTATACCCACCCCTATCACGAATATTAGCAGTAACATTGATGCCATTGTTGTTTTTTTAAGTATTGTATTGACTTTTCTAGTTTTTATCCTACCTAGTATGTATCCCATCATGATTCCCAATATTATGGCCACATATATTCCCAGCACCTATTACCCCCCATGATGGTTATATTGCAAATTCTTTGATTTTGGAAATGATCATTTTATCATTCTGCTGAAGTTTATTGAAGCAATGATGAACGTTATCGCATTGAACAGCATTATTGCGAAAGATATTTAATCTGAAAACATGGGTTTCATAGAAGGTTGATTTAATTTGAATTGTCAAAATCCTCATTAAAGTTGTCTTACCAATTCTATTCAGTCCTAAAAATGTAGAAATATTACCTAGCTTAACTTTCAAGTTGATGCCATTTAAAGCTTTAATCTTATCCCCATAAACTTTCGCTAAACCATATGTGCTCACAGCATATTTCATTATAGTCATCAGAAGATAGTTGGGAATATGTTAAGGAAATAAACTTTTTCAGGAGACTGTATTTAACGAGAATCGTTGATTGATAATGAGAGGATTATCATGTTTTCAAGTATCCAAGCAATTAAATCTCAAAACTTCTTAATAAATAGTATGATGGGTGAACCTTCTTTTCATGGATCTCGTTATAACCGTATTGCTTCAACCTATCTTCAATATCATTTGCTTCAATCCTAAGTTTAGATCTATCTTAGAAAATCCACTGTTTCTTTCACGTTCATTTTCTGAAAATTCTGCGTTGCATCATCCTTATTTTGAGCTTAGTCAAGCCATCAACTTCACATTTTAGTTTAACATTTGTTCCAGTTAGATAATGTTTTTGTTTGAGAGAGTCTTCTTCCATGGAGACTCTATTCTGCTTGAGGGAATTTCTCCATTTATCTGTATTCATCAATAATTTTAATTTTCATCGCAAGCTTTTATGAATAGACTTTCTCTTCTAATGTCAATTCAATTTTCCCGTATTTTCCTTCAACCTTCATTACATGCTTTTCAAGATTTTCTGGAGATATTTTCATAGTCTTTCCCGGTATATCTTGTTACGTAGAATGCGCTTAGTGCTCCTTTTAAGTGCTCAATATCTCTGTAGGTCGGATGGTATAATATCGGGGTGCTTCGAGGAAAAGAGTAGCTGTTGTCTCATAATACTTCTCTAGTATCCCATACTGGACAATTCTTGTCTCAACACCTTTTATTAAATGAGTCTCAAGTAAAACCTGCAGATTATAATCGACAGAAGGTTTAGATAAATTAAGTTTCATAACAAGCTGGGTTTCAGTCTAAGTCTGGTGGAAGTTTGCTAGAATCTTGCTGGAAGATGGAGCTAGGAGGCTTTACAATAGTTGACTTGTTGACCTATCGATAGTTCATATTAGTCTCATTTATTCTTCTAAGTGATATTTTCCGTTGAGAGTAAAGCTAAATGTCTTCGGAATTTAAGTGAATGTATGTGTTCTTCCTGGAATGTTTTGGATAGTAGCTCCTGGTTTTATAGGTAAAAATGAGTGTATTTGTTAATTGTTTTTGGCTGCTTCTATGAGTTTCTGGAATAGTTTGATCATTTCGCTATCCCACATTTGTTCTGGGTGCCATTGTACTCCGATTATGAATTGATCTCCCTTATACTCTATTGCTTCTATTACTCCATCGTCAGCCCATGCTGTAGCCTCGAACCCCAATCCAACATCTTTTACTGCTTGGTGGTGGAAGCTGTTTACTTTTAAAACTTCTTTGTTGAATATTTTGTGGAGTTTTGATCCTATTTTAACTTTGACTATGTGTGTTGGGTAGTTTGGTGGGACTTCTGTTCCAGTTGCTGTGTGCCATGCATGTCTAATTGATTTTGGTATTTGCATGTTTATATCTTGGTATAGTGTTCCGTTGAAGGCGACGTTTAAGACTTGTATTCCTCTGCATATTGCTAATAGTGGTTTCCCCTTTTCCACAGTTTTTCTTGCTAATTCTATTTCGAATTTGTCTCTGATTGGGTTTATTGAGCCCATTTTTGGTATTGGGGGTTCACCATATAGGTATGGGTCTATGTCTGGTCCTCCACTAAGTATTATTGCATCCACTCTATCTATAATTTCATCTGGGTTCATGTTTATTGTTTCGGGTATTATTATTGGTATTCCCCCAGCAAGTTCTACTGATTTAACATACGCCTCTCCCATCATGTATGTCCCTCTACTCCAATCATGTGATGCAGTTATACCCACCATTGGCTTCATATTGATCGCTGGTTAATAGTAAAGGTTTAAAAATTACTTAAAGTATTCTATTTTGCTAGGAGATGTCATCTTGAGTACTCGTAGATATTTGATATTGACTCCTGATGGTAGAGAGTTGGATCCATTTAAGGTTTCCCTTGATGAGTTTAATGATGATTTTAAGGTTTTGGTTAGGAAGGAGGCTTTGAGGGAGGAGGTTGGTAGGGGGACTTCTAGGATTCACAATTATTTTAGGAGGTTTGGTTTTGAGTGGGAGGGGAATTCAGATTTTGGTCATATGAGGTTTAGTCCTTATGCTGCATTGATATTTGATATTGTGGCTGATTTGTCTCGTAAAGTTGCAAGGGATTTGGGTATACCAATAGTGGAGGTTAAGGGGACTGCATTTTTCGATTTAAATGTTCCTGCAGTTTCTGAGCATGCAAAGCTTTATGGTGATAGGCTTTACATGGTTGATAGTGATAAGGGTAAGATGGTTTTGAGGTATGCTGCTTGTCATCAGCAGTTTTCCATGATAAAGGATTGGCAGTTATCCTATAAGGTTCTCCCCTTTGGAGCTTTTGAGATAGCTGATTCCTATAGGTTTGAGCAGAGTGGTGAGGTTGAGTTATGTTTTAGGCTTAGGAGATTCTTTATGCCAGATCTACATATCTTCACTAGGAATATTGTGGAAGCTAAGGATTGGTTTATGAAGGTTCATAGGAAGATTATGGAGGAAGCTTCCAAGATTGGTAGAACCTATGAGCTTCTGGTTAATGTTGTAAATCCCACGGAGTATTCTTCTAATAGAGAATTGATATTGAGTTTGGCTAGGGATATTGGTAAACCAGTTTTGGTATGCATATATCCTGCTACTGGATTGAACTATTATTGGACTGTTAATGTGGAGTATATGATCGTTGACTTTTCCAATAAGCCTAGGGAGATAGCCACCGTCCAGATTGATGTGGGTAATGCTGAGAGGTTTGGGATAAAGTATATGGGTGAAGATGGTTTAGAGCATTACCCCATAATACTTCATACGGCCATAATTGGTGGAATTGAGCGATACATATACATGCTTTTCGATACAGCTCTTAGGATGAAGAAGCCAACACTACCATTATGGGTTTCCCCAGTACAGGTTAGAGTTATCCCTGTGGATCAGAGGAACATCAATTATGCCTTCAAGGTTTGTGAATATTTGGAGGGTCAGGGCTTTAGAGTTGATGTTGATGATACTAATAGGTCTATGTCTAGGAAGATTGTGGATGCTGAAAAGGAGTGGATCCCCTACATAGCTGTTGTTGGCGATAGGGAGGAGGCTGAGGGGAAGGTGAATGTTAGACGTAGGGTGCAGGGGGATCAGAGGGTGTACTTGTTGGAGGAACTTGTTTCAGAACTCAATAGTGCTTGTAGTGGTTATCCTAGGAGGCCTAGATACTTCCCGAATACGGTTTCTAAGAGGCCTGGTTTCATAGTGTATTAACCCATCCTGGTAACGAAACACTTTAACGTAATTTTTACCCATCTAGTTTACTGTGAGATTTAAGCTTAATTATAGTGGTGTTGAGAGAGGAGTATTTCTAGAAAGGTTGAATAGGTTTAGATGTATAGTCGAAGTTAATGGTAGAGTTTATTCTGCACATATACATGATCCTGGTAGGCTAAGTGGTCTATTGAAGTTTGGATCTGAGGTTCTCGTTAGACCTCATAACTCTAGTGCTAGGAAAACCGAATTATACCTTTTTGCCGTTAAATCTAGTGGGGGTTGGGTTCTTGTAGATTCTGCTCTACATAACAAGATATTTGCATGGCTTCTAGATTCAGAGTTTATCTCAGATTTGCATGATTACAAGATATCTAGAGCCGAACATGAATATTCTGGTAGTAGATTTGATTTCCTCTTGGAATCTAGATTTGGCGGTAAAGCTATACTGGAGGTTAAGGGTTGCACTTTAGTGCTGAATGGTTTCGCATTATTCCCAGATGCACCCACTCTTAGGGGTAAGAGGCATGTTAAATGCTTGATTAAGGCTTTGAATGATGGTTACGAGTCCATAATCTTCTTCCTAGTTACACATCCTGAAGCTAGGGTTTTTAAGCCTAATTGGGATGTGGATGAGGAATTCTCTAAGACTTTATTGGAGGCTTATAATCTTGGAGTTAAAGTTTATGCGTGTAAAGTTGTTTTGGATGTTAATTCTATGGATATTTTATGGGATGGTATGCTTCCAATACAATTAATCTAACTTTACCCTTTACTTTGAAGTTCCCTCATTAAATTTGAGCATAAAAATTTAATTGTTACTAAAAATTTTACATAAATAAGATTTGTAGGTGTTTTGTAGTTTGAGTTATTTGACTGTGATTTTTGAGCCTGATGGTAAAAGGGTTAGAGTAGAGGCTGGGATAACCATTTTACAAGCTGTTAAGGAGGCTGGCATTATTATAAGGTCTGAATGTGGTGGAAGGGGGGTTTGTGGGAAATGCAAGGTAATAGTTAAAAATGCAGATGCTATTTCAGAAATTTCAAGTATTGAAAGGAAGCTTCTTTCACAATGTGAAATTGAGGAGGGTTATAGACTTTCATGTCAAACTAGAATCTTTAAAGATGTTATGATTATGATTCCATTGGAAAGTCGTGTGGAAACTCGCAAGATGGAAGTTCATGGTGTTGAGAGGAGGGTTGAGATAAACCCTATAATTAGGAAGGTTTACGTGGAATTGAAGGAGCCAACGTTATCTGATATAAAGCCTGATTTAGAGAGGTTATTGGAGGCTGTGGAAGAACGTTTAGGTATTAGAGGTGTATTGGAATTCGATTTTAATGTTTTGAGGAAGTTACCTGAAATCCTTCGATCTTCAAAATGGAATGTTACTGCTGTCTTATGGAGTAATAGATTAATTGATGTTGAGCCGGGGGATACTACCAATGAAATCTTTGGGATGGCTGTTGATATTGGAACTTCAAAGATCGTCTGCCACCTTGTTGATCTAAAATCTGGAGAGACTCTTGCTGTGGGGTCTATGGAGAATCCACAAATCCTATATGGAGAGGATGTAATATCAAGGATTGCATATGCATCGAGTAGCAATCATAATCTTGATTCTCTTCAGAAACTTGTTGTTGACGGTATAAACAAAGTTTTTGTTGAAGTATGTCAGAAGGCTGGTGTCAATCCAGATAAGGTTTATGAGGCAGTTGTGGTTGGCAATACTGCTATGCATCACCTCTTCTTGGGGATTCAACCTAAATATCTTGCTTTATCACCATATACGCCAGCATTTAAGGGATCTATCACTTTGATGGCCAAAAATCTAAATATAAATCAAATGAATTCAGGGGGTATTATAACCACATTACCTCTGATAGCTGGCTTTGTGGGTGCTGATGCTGTGGCAGATATACTTGCAACTGGAATACATGAATCGGAGGATAATGTGTTGCTAGTGGATATAGGGACGAATACTGAGATAATCGTTGGGAATAAGGAGGATATGATATGTTGTTCCTGCGCTTCTGGACCAGCATTTGAAGGGGTTCATATAAAAGATGGTATGAAGGCGGTTACTGGTGCAATAGAGAGAATCCGAATAACCAGAAACTTTGAAGTTGAATATGAAACTATAGGTGGTGTAAAGCCTAGGGGGTTATGTGGTTCAGCTGTAATAGATGTGGTAGCGGAAATGTTTAAACATGGCATAATAGATTGCAATGGGAAATTCAATTTAAGTGTTTCAATTCCAAGATTGAAAAGAACTGAGAGAGGCTTTGAATTCGTAATTGCATGGCAAAACGAAACAGCTACTGGGAGGGAAATAACAATTACGCAAAAAGATATTAGAGAACTACAACTTGCAAAAGCAGCTATATACACGGGATGCTCAATTCTAATGAGGAAGAAGAATCTTAGAGAGTATGATATTAGTACATTGTTTATTGCTGGTGCCTTTGGAAACTATATAAACCCAGAAAATGCGAAGATAATAGGCTTAATACCAGACATACCAACGGAAAAGATAAAGTTTGTGGGAAACACGGCGGTTATGGGTGCAAAAATGGCTTTAATATCAAAGGAAGTTAGACAAACTGCAGAATCATTATCAAAACTTGTCCGTTACCATGAGCTTGCAGCAGATCCAGATTTCCATTCAGAGTTTATCAATGCAATCCCTATACCAAACCGCATTATTGACAGATTTCCATCAGTAAAGACGTATATTCAGAGTTTTGCATAAATGCCTTTCAAAAGTTCAATGAGATTACCTTTTTAAATCTAAGTCTATTGTGCTTTTCCTAACTTTACCATTCATCTATTGGGCTTATCTGGAAAATTCTCTTTGGAAATATTACTTCAAAGATTTTCAGAGCTTCACTATCAGCTTCAATCCTAACTATCTCTCTACGTTCATCTAGTATTTCTTTGAACCCTTTTACTCCGTAGATTAGTTTTGTGATTCCATCACTAGTTAATTCTATGTGGTTTCTAGTTTTCCCCTCCATTACATTTATCTTCCCCCCTGATACTTCTAGTTTTGTACATCCATATGGGCTTCCGATAGATATTTCAGAGTCTATCTCTCCACAGTTCTTGGTAATTCTTTCTTCCAATTCTTCTTTCATGGCTTCGAATAACCTTCTTTGATTTACAATGTAGTCCATGTATATTGCTCCCCTCATGATTTCGAAATGTCTTAATGGTTCATTTAATTCTTCATGTCCCGGTATTCTGAGTCTGAATATTTTAACCCCCTCTCTTCTCATTCTATTTAATATTCCGTTTAACAAGTTGTAGAGGTCTTCCCTTTTAATTGCTGCAATTTCCATTATCAATCCCAACTTATCCATCCATTGACTTCTAGAAGCCTTTAATGTGTTAAATGAGAGTGCATATCCATTTACTTCATCGTCTCCAGCTACTATTCTAATTCCTGCATCTCTCTCTTCATGGAAGAAGCTATGGTAATATGTTTTCTCCATGATCTTCCTCTTCCAATATTTCTCTGATCTTTGGCAGTATCCGCTAATATTCTTGCTATACTCATCATGTACTTTCATCACAACATTCAAATCTTTTTCACTCATTTCATTTACCTTCTTCACGTATTTTCTTATGGTTTTCAATGCGTTATCGACGTTTTCACATGTCCCAATATATTCATGTATGAATGTTGTATTTGCGTATCCAATTTTCCTATACACTCTGTATCCATCGCTTCCATACCCTGTTAATAGTGATGATATTGGCCACCCTTTTCCTCGACATATCTCTAGTGCTATTTGAATTAATTTCGTGGCTACTCCTCTCATTCTATATTTTGGGTGTGTGGATACGTTGGCTATTCCACCGCAATCTATTATGCTTTTCCCAATCCTTATTCTTCTATGCATTAATTGTATATGTCCAATTATCTTCCCATCAACTTCAGCTATTAATGCATTCTCCTTTGTGAATCCGTCATCATCTTCTTCATATTCAATCCAGTCTATGGTGCTTAATTTCCATGAGTTGAAGGTTTTGAAACAAGTCTTAATTAACTCTACTATCCCTTCTTCATCTCCAGATTTGTATCTCCTGAATTTTGCTTCCACATTTACAGTTTCTTTGATGTGGATATATTTATCTTATTGATTTCCATTTAATTATTTGGCGATGAAGAGAGCTGGTAAAACGGATTTGTGAAGAGTGATACCAGAGCTGAGCCTCATTTTAAACTTTTTCATCGAATAGTTTAGGTTAAATATTAATTGCCATTATACCTATGTTTTGGAGGTGATTTTCGATGCCCGTTATACACGTGTACATGTGGGCTGGTAGAACTCAAGAGGTTAAGGAGAAGATAGTTAAGGGGATTACTGATGTTTTTGTGAACCTTGGAGTTCCAGCTGAGGCTGTTATTGTGATTTTGCATGATGTGGAGAAGAGTAATTGGGGTAGTGCAGGTAAACTTGCTTCTAAAACCTCTTAAACCCATTTTTATTTAATATTTTTATGTCTATAACCATCCTATATTCTCTCGGTGCAACTTCCCCAGTTCTTCTTATATCTAGTATCTCGTATTCCACGTTAAACTCTTTTAATTTCTCTTCGTATCTCTCCTTCATTTTGTTTCTTGGATCTTCATTCTTCATATACTTTATGAAGTCATATGCATGTATGATTCCACCAGAATCTTTTAATGCCATTATGGCGTATTCAAGGTACTTTAATGCTAATTCTGGGTATGGCATTAGAACTCTATCTGCAACTTCCATTAGTCTACTTGTTATTACTTCCTTTGCATCTCCAAGTATTGGTATAACTATGTCTTCAACTTTGTTTATCTTCACATTTTCTAGAGCGTAATCGTATGCATGTGGGTTTATGTCTATTGAGTATATTTTTGAAGGTTTCTCCAAAGCTCTTTTAGCTATTATTATCGAGTATGTTCCTATACCTGCAAACATGTTAACTATGACTTCCCCTGCGCGGACCATTCTAGCTATCCTCATTCTCTCAGTGGAAAGTCTTGGTGTGAAATACACCTTTGATATGTCCAATTTGAATATACATCCGTATTCTCTGTGTATTGTTGTAAATCTCCTCTCCCCTGCAAGCCACTCTAAATCCATCACCCTATATTCTCCACTTACTGGACTCTTCTTCTCAACGACAACTTTAATGTATTTTACCTCTTTAAGTATCTTGTCTGCTATTTCATGTTTAATCTCATTGAATTCAGGTTTAACTTCTATTACTGCAATGTCGCCTATTATATCTAGACTTCTAAGCCACCCCCTCTTTATATCTCTAAGAGTCATCATCCTAAATTTTGCGTCATACACCTTTAAATAATATGGTTTTTATGATTGTTTTCATGAAGATTTTTAAATTGAATGTTTTGATGTTGGTATTGGTGAATTTCCATTTGAGGGTTAACGTTCTATATGGTAGTGAGCCTATATCCATTGATATTCCAGATTCCCGTTTTATGGGTATTTTTGGAGTTAAGGAGCCTTTGGGGATTGATGAGGATATGGTTATTGAGGATTCTCTAAATAATCCCATTGGGAGGAGGCTTGAGGATTATGATGTTAAGAGCGTGCTAATATCAGTTAATGATCATACCAGGTTAACTCCAACACCAAAATTGCTAGATCATGTACTGAAGAGGTTTTCGGCGGAACGTTTTAAGATAATAGTTGCTACTGGCTCTCATAGAGCTCCCACTGAGGAGGAGTATCGTAACATGATACTTGGGCACCATTATGATCGGTTGAGGGGTTTAACTGTAGCTCATGATTGTAGAAATGATAGTTTCGTTGATCTCGGAGTTACGAGTAGGGGGACCCCTATTCTCGTTAATGGTGAGGTTTTCCAGCATGATTTAATGATAACTATAAGCTCAGTTGAACCACATTACTTTGCTGGTTATAGTGGTGGTAGGAAGATGTTTGCTCCTGGATTATGTATGTATGATACTATTGAGAGGAATCATAGATTGGCTTTAATGCCAGAAGCAGCTCTTGGTAGACTTAAGGGTAATCCTGTTCATGAAGATCTAGAGGAAATTGCTAAGGCTGTGGCTAGGAGGGTTAAGATATTCTCATTGAATGTTGCGATAAATGGTGAGGGGAAGATTTGGGCTGCTAGGGCTGGAGATCCATTTGAATCCTTCTATTCAATAGTTAAAGATGTGGAGGCATACTACTTGGTTGAGCTTCCAAGGGAGGCTGGAATTACAATTGCTGTTGCACCTAGAAATATGGGTGTAGATTTGTATCAAGCTCAGAAGGCGGTTGAAGCTGCTAAGCTTGTTACTAGGATTGGTGGAGTAATAATACTTGTAGCTCCTTGCTGGGATGGTATTGGTCCAAGAAACTTCTACGATCTACTTGCAAGTGGAGATAGAGAGGAGGTTATTGGGAGGGTGTGGACGAATTATAAGCTTGGCTATCATAAAGCTGCAAAGCTTCTGGATGCCATTGAGAAATTCAATATATATGCTGTGACGAGTTTAAGTGAAGATGTTTTAATTAAGATAGGGATTAAGCCATTTAAGAGTTTACGGGAGGCTTTGGATGAAGCATTATCTAGTGTTGATGGTGAAGTGGCTGTTCTACCTGAAGCAAGTATATGCATCCCAAGGGTTGCTGCATCTTAGGGGTATTGTTTTCATGGATTTATTTTGCGTTTCATTTAAATATGATATCTAGCAATTGATTGTAGTGTATGAGTTACCTTATTGTTAAGTGTCCTCATTGTGGTGATGTTAGGGCTGTGCATTCTGGTGTTAAAAGTTTTCAATGTTTTACGTGTGGTAGGAGGGTTAAATTCTATCCTCATTTAATACTGTATAAGACTAGTGATAGGGATTCTCTTCCACTTCTTGTTATGAAGTTTAAGGAGGTTTCTCTAAAAAGGAGAAGTTAAATTTCGTGTGATAATCATGAGTTTCATTTCAAATGTTAAGAGGGGGGTTATGGATGTCTTTAGTAAGATTGCATATGAGTTTGATGTTACTAGGACTAAGCCTTGGAGTGAAGTTTATCTCATATCTAGGTTTGGTGGTTTAATTGCAGATTTAGGTTGTGGTTCTGGTAGACATGTTTCTGCATTGGTTAATCGTGGTTGTGAAGTTTTGGCTGTAGATATATCTCATATAATGGTTAAACTTTGTTTATCTAAGTTTAGAGGTAGCAATCATTATAGTCTTGTTAATGGTGTAGTTTGTGATATAGGTTTCCTACCATTCAAGTCATGCTCTATAGATCATGCATTGTGTATAGCCACTATACACCATATACCCACATTTAAAGCTAGATTAGATTCAATTAACGAGATTTATAGAGTTTTAAAGAGGTTTGGGATTCTAATTTTAAGTGCATGGGCTCTTTATCAATCTAGATTCATAAAGCTCATTCCAAGAATGCTTCTAGACAGGCTTTTTGGTAGAGTTTTGGAATTTGGGGATGTTTATATTCCATGGAAATCTAGGGGGGCTATCTACATGAGATTTCATCATTTATTCTCTAGACGTGAATTTGTTAAACTATGTTCTTCATCGAAATTCTCCATAGCATATATTTATGGTAAGAGTTTTAGGAAGACCCGTTTTTCTGAGAATCATGTGGCTGTGTTGTTTAAGCCTTAAACCTTTTATTCCACCAATACCTTTCATTTAATTGTTATGCTGAAAGAGTTGGTTGAGTATTTTAAGCGTTTGAAGAAGCCTATTAGAGGGGTATCTGGAGTTAGTGTTGTTGCTGTTATGACTAAGCCTTATCCATGTCCTCATGGTAAATGCATTTACTGTCCTGGAGGGCCTGAATATGGTACTCCTCAAAGTTATTATGGTAAGGAGCCTGCCCTTATGAGAGCTTGGGAATGTGGTTATGATCCATATGAGCAGGTTAGAGTTAGGCTTAATCAGTATTATTCTCTTGGACATATTCCATCGAAAGTTGAACTCATAATTATGGGTGGAACATTCCCAGCAATGCCACTAGATTATCAAGAATGGTTTGTTACAATGTGTTTGGAAGCTATGAATAGATATCCTAGTGGTAAGCCTGATGGTTGGGTTTATTTGAGGGATGCTCAGGTGAGGAATGAGCATTCCAAGATTAGATGTGTTGGTATGACCTTTGAAACTAGGCCTGATTGGGGTAGGGAAGTTCATGCTGATAGGATGCTATATTTAGGTGGAACTAGGGTTGAGTTGGGTGTTCAAACAGTTTTTGATGATATTCTAATTAGGGTTCGTAGAGGTCACACTGTTAAGGATACTATTGACTCCACTAGAATCCTTAAGGATTGTGGATTCAAAATCTGTTATCACATTATGCCAGGTCTTCCTGGTAGCGATCTAGATATGGATCTAAAGGTTTTTGAAACTATATTTAGTGATTCAAATTTCATGCCAGATATGTTGAAGATATATCCCACTGTGGTTGTTAAGGGTACAGGTCTCTATGATGATTGGGTTAAAGGTCTTTATAAATCGTTTACCACTAAAGATGCCATTGAATTGCTTACAAGAGTTTTACCGAAACTTCCAAGGTGGGTTAGGGTTATGCGTATTCAGAGGGATATTCCATTAAATGTTGTTGAAGCTGGTGTTGATGTGGGTAATTTGAGAGAAGTGGTTCATAGGAGGTTGAAGGAGATGGGTTTGAAATGTAATTGTATTAGGTGTAGGGAGGTTGGTCATAAGATGCTTAAGGAGGGGGTTTACCCAGACTTGAATGATGTTAAGCTTTTAAAGGAGATTTATGAAGCTAGTGGTGGGGTTGAAGTCTTCCTTTCCTTTGAGGATGTTGTTAGAGATGTTTTACTTGCTTTCCTGAGGCTTAGATACCCCTCTGAATTTGCTCATAGACGTGAAGTGAATTCCAGAACTACTATTGTTAGGGAGCTTCATGTTTATGGACCTCAAGTTCCAGTGGGGTTCAAGCCAACTATTGAGTGGCAGCATAGGGGGCTTGGAAGTTTATTGATGGCTGAAGCTGAAAGGATATCTCTTGAAGAGTTTGATGCTAAGAAGATTCTAGTCTTATCTGGTATTGGTGTTAGGGATTACTATAGGGGTTTAGGTTATCGTAAACTTAGGGATAGTCCATACATGTGTAAAGTTTTGAAGTAGCTTATCGAAACCGTTAATTCTTGAATTCACATATATCTTATTCGATTGATATGGAGTTTGATATACTCATAGTTGGTGGGAGGATTTTTGATGGGACTGGTAATCCATGGTTTTATGGAGATATAGGTGTTTTGAGTGATAGAATAGCGTTTATTGGTAAGGCTAAGGGTGTGGATGCGAAGAGGGTTATTGATGCATCTGGATTGGCTGTGGCTCCGGGATTTATTGACATGCATAGCCATTCTGATTTGGATTTGCTTGTTGATGGTAGAGCTATAAGTAAGATTCATCAGGGGGTTACATTGGAGGTTGTTGGTAATTGTGGTAGCTCTGCTGCTCCATTAAATGATTTATTGAAAGCTCATATGGAGAAGTTTGTTTTGCCAGAGTATGATTGGCAGATAAAGTTGGATTGGTCTACTATGGGTGAATACTTCAATAAACTTGAGAAGAATGGGATTTCCGTGAATGTTGCTTCTCATGTTGGGCATTCAAATGTTAGAGCATGTGTTTTAGGGTTTGATAATAGGGAGCCAACTAGTAGAGAACTTGAGGATATGAAGAAGCTTGTTGAAGAGGCTATGAGGGATGGAGCTGTTGGTTTGAGTACAGGCTTAATATATCCACCAAGTTGTTATGCGAAGACTGAGGAGATAATTGAGTTAGCTAAAGTTGTAGCTGATTATGGTGGGATATATGCAAGTCACATTAGAGGTGAAGGTGAAACCCTACTTGAAGCTGTTAGGGAAGCTATACGTATTGGACGTGAAGCCAATATTCCAGTGGAGATAAGCCACTTCAAAGCTAGTGGAAAGCTGAATTGGGGTAAAGTTAAGGATGCTGCAAAGATGATTGAAGAAGCTAGGGAGATGGATGTAGATGTAACTGCAGATCAGTATCCATACATAGCTTCAGCTACGAGTCTCTCAGCACTACTACCTGCATGGGCTCATGAAGGTGGAGCTGAAAAGCTACTTGAGAGATTAAAGAATCCCGAATCTCTAAGTAAAATTAAGAGTCATTTGGAAATGTATAAGCAGAGGGATCCGGAATACTGGAATAGAATAATGATATCATACTTGGAGAAGAATAAACAGTTTCTTGGAAAGACTATTAATGAAATATCATTCATGTTGGGCTTATCTCCTGAGGATACTGTGATAAAGTTGTTGTTGGATGAGGAGACTAGGGTTTCACATATAAGTTTTGGCATGTGTGAGGAGGATGTTGAATACGTAATGAGGCTACCTTGGGTTATGGTGGGATCTGATGGGAGCGCTGTGGCTCCTGAAGGGGTTTTGGGGAGGGGTAAACCTCACCCAAGATACTATGGGACATTCCCAAGAGTTCTTGGAGTTTATTCACGTGAGAGGAAAGTGATAAGTTTGGAGCAGGCCGTAAGGAAGATGACCTATCTTCCAGCTTGGAGACTTGGATTTAGAGATCGTGGAATAATACGTGAAGGGAGTTACGCGGATATCGTGGTTTTCGACCCGAAGAATGTGATAGATAACGCCACATTCATAGATCCACATAGGCTTCCAAGCGGAATACTACATGTAATCGTTAATGGTGTAATAACAATATATAATGGTGTGCATACTGGTGCAAAGGCTGGTAGGGTTCTGAGGGGGCATGGTTTTAAGAGATTGAAAACTTTATGATGCGTATATGTATCGCTACTCTAAATCCCACCTTTTTTATAAAAATAGTTTTTATGTTAAATTATTACGTATCATGCCCTTAACTTTTCATGAGATTGCCCTTTAGTTTTGCAAGTTCCTTGTTGAATAGTGAGATTAAAGCATTTATTTCACTTCCCAATGCTATTATGTTGAAGCCCATATCCCTATGTTTTTCAGCATTTTCAATTGAGCTGTATATTCCTATTGGTTTACCCTTTTCTATGCATACCTTCAAAATACTATTAATTACTTCTTGAACTTCTTCATGTTGAGGATTTCCTATATGTCCAAGTGATGTTGCTAGATCATATGGGCCTATAAATAGTGCATCTACACCTTCAACCATAATTATCTCATTGATGTTTTCGTAGGCTTCCCTAGTTTCTATTTGTGCAATTAGCATTAAGTCCTTCTCCACATTTTCTAAATACTCCCTGAGCTTCAATCCATATTTTGAAGCTCTCCTGGGACCATACCCCCTAATCCCCCTTGGGGGATATCTTATTGCCTTTACAGCTTCTTCAGCTTGTTTTCGGTTGTTTATCCATGGAACCATAATCCCCATGGCACCTACATCTAAAACTTGTTTTATTTGTACGAAATCGTTCCATGGAACTCTAACTATGGGTGTCACTTTATCTTCATCTATTACTTGTATGATCTTATGGACATCGCTAATGGTTAATGGTGCATGCTCCATATCTATGAGCATCCAATCGAAATCAAGCATAGACAATGCTTCCACGATGTCTGTGGAGTTTATTGTTATCCAAATGCCATAGGTTGTTTCTCCTTTCATTAACTTTTCCTTCAACCTATTAACCATAGGTACTCAGTAAACTGATATTGTCCCATTCTATTGAAAAACTTAATTACTCCCCCTATTGTTGGGTTGAATCTTCACTTTTTATCACATGTATTTGTTGATAATGGTTTTCCATATCCATTGTGAATTTCTTTATGTGGTAAGGGGTTCCAATTATGCTAAGAGGGGATTATTCATGGGGATAATAAATGTGTTTGTTGTGTTAATATTCAAGGGGGATTGGGGTAATTGTTAGGTTAGTGAAGGATTTAATTGTGTGAAGGCAATAGATGTCTATTTCTTCTTTTCCATTTATTGTGAACTTAAATTGTGATAATCGTGTTTTATTTACATATCTTTTAATATTCGCTTTCTAATCTTAGATTTGTGCATGCTGATCTAGTTCTTTTGAATGCTAGGATAGTTAATGTATGTAGTGGTGAAGTTATTGATGGCTCTATTGCTGTTAAGTTTGGGAGGATTTGGAGAGTTGGCTCTATTGATGATGTAATTGGTAATTCAACGCAAATTGTAGATGTTGGAGGGAGATATGTTTGTCCAGGGTTTATTGATGCTCATTTTCATGTTGAGAGTAGTATGCTTACTATTAGGGGGATTGCTAAAGTGATAATACCTCATGGAACGACGTCAATAGTTATCGATCCACATGAAATAGCTAATGTTCTCGGTATTAATGGTGTGAAGATGTTTATTGAGGAGAGTGAGGGTATACCCTTGGATGTTTATGTTACAATTCCAAGTTGTGTTCCAGCAACTGTTGGTTTTGAGACTTCTGGTGCCACTTTGGATTTAGATGATGTTAAGAAGCTGTTGGGTTTAAGGAGGGTTGTGGGTTTAGGTGAGGTTATGGATTTCTTGGGAGTTATTAATCGTGATCCCATATTGATGGGGAAGATTTCCATGGTTAGGGAGCGTGGTTTGAGGGTTGATGGTCATGCACCATCATTAGGTGGTAGACTTCTACAAGAATACGTTTCTGCAGGGGTGCATTCTGATCATGAGTGTGTAAGCGGTTTTGAAGCTTTGGAGAAGCTTAGATGTGGTATGTGGATTATGGTTAGAGAAGGCTCTTTATCTAAAGATTTGAATAGGGTTTTAGGTCACTTAGTTAAGGCTGGTGTGGATTTGTCTAGAGTTATGCTTGTAACTGATGATTTGAATCCTATTGATGCGTCTAAATCCCACATGAATAAGCTTGTTAGAATGGCTATTGAATGTGGATGCAATCCTATTGATGCTATTAGGATGGTTACATTGAATCCAGCATTATATTACCGTTTGGATGATGAGATTGGAGCTATAGCTCCTGGTTTAAAAGCTAATCTTGTGGTTTTAGATGATCTTAAAACCATAAATGTTCATATGACAATCTTCAATGGCATTGTGGTTGCGAGGGATGGTAAACTTACTGTAGATATTTGGAGATGGAGTTATCCACCTAAAGCATGTGAAACTATGAATTTAAAGAGACTTCCTTCCATACATGATTTTGCTATTAAAGTTGGGGTTGAACGTGGTAGAGCAATTGTTAATGTAATTGGAGTAGAGGAATTCACGTTGTACACTAAACACTTAACTGCCGAGTTAAATGTGGAGGGTGGTAGGATTATTCCAAATGTGGATGATGATGTTATACAAGTTGCTGTTGTGGAGCGTCATAAAGCTACTGGTAATATTGGTTTGGGTTTTGTTAAGGGGTTTGGTATAAAGTTTGGAGCTATAGCTTCAAGTATCTCACATGATAGTCACAACATAGTGGTTGTGGGTTCAAATTGGGGTGATATGGCTTATGCCGTGAAATGTATTGTGGAGAAGGGTGGAGGGATTGTGGCTATTAAGGGTGGCTCAATACTTGAAATACTACCACTACCCATAGCTGGTTTAATGAGCGATTTAGATGCCGGAGAGGTTTCAGTTAAGCTCGAAAAATTATATGATGCTTCAAAGATTCTTGGATGTAGACTTCATGAACCCTTCATGACATTATCATTCATAGCATTGCCTGTAATTCCAGAAATAAGATTAACTGATAGGGGGCTTATCTTACATGACCCTTCAGACAAAAGTATCCGATTTATAGATCCAGTAAAGAAAATTATAAAAACCAAATAATAGAATAAAAATTAGTTAACTGTGATGTTTCATGAATGCTTTTGAAGCATATAGCAGGGTATTCTCATTACTGGAAGAGCATCATAAATTCTTCTCTTTAAGCATACCCTTGATTGCCAGTGAAAATATCACCAGCTATGCTGTTAGAGAAGCTTTGATATCGGATTTCGGTCATAGGTATGCTGAAGGTTGGCCTGGTGAGAGAGTTTACGCTGGTTGCAGATACATTGATCAAGTAGAACTTTTAACTCTAGAGTTAATTAAGGATCTATTTGGCGCTGAGTTTGCTGATGTTAGACCTATATCTGGTGTAACAGCTAATTTAGCAGTTTACTCTGCTTTTACAGAGCCTGGAGATACTATGATCTGCTTGTCCATACCCAATGGGGGCCATATTAGTTATGGTAAGAGGGAGCTTGGTGGAACTGCTGGACTTGTTCATGGTTTAAATGTGGAGTACTTCCCATTCAATTATGAGGAAATGAATATTGATGTTGATAAGACTAAGAAGAAGGTTGAGAAGCTGATTAATGAGGGTGTTAAACTTAAATTGGCAATGTTTGGTGCAAGCGTATTCCTATTCCCACATCCAGTAAAAGAGTTAAGTGACTTTATGAAATCTATGGGCATGATAGTGGCTTATGATGCTGCACATGTAGCTGGACTCATAGCTGGAAAATGTTTCCAAGACCCATTGAGGGAGGGTGCTGATGTGGTTACAATGAGCACACACAAAACCCTCCCAGGACCTCAGAGAGGTGCAATACTTTCATGGAATAAATATGCAGATGCCATAAAGAGGGCAGTTTTCCCAGGAGTTACAAGTAATCATCATCTCCATACGTTGGCTGGGTTATGTGTAGCTTTATGTGAGATGAAAGCTTTTGGTAGGGAGTATGCAACTCAAATTATAAAGAATGCTAAAACCCTTGCACAAGCATTATGGAATGAGGGGTTTAAGGTTGTGGCTGAGAAGAAGGGGTTCACTGAATCCCATACAATACTCATAGATGTTTCAGACCATGGTGGTGGATTACATGTCGAGAAAATGTTGGAGGATGCAAATATAATAGTTAATAGAAATCTGCTTCCATGGGATCTCAAGATGGGGAGACATTTCACAAATCCCGGTGGCATACGTATAGGGGTAAGTGAGGTAACTAGACTTGGCATGAAGGAGGATGATATGATTGAAATAGCATCATTCATGAAGAGGGTTGTCATTAACCGTGAAGATCCTAAGGTTGTGGCTAAAGATGTCGCTGAATTTAGGAAGGAATTTAATGAGATAAAGTACTGTTTTGAAAATGCAAAGGAAGCTTACGCTTATATACGCATAAGGTAATAAATAATACACAACTCTTACTTTAAATAAAAAGTTAAGTTTGGGATTTAAGTAGTTAAAACTATTTTTCATAATACTGTTTTATGGGTATCTTCCAATTTGCAAGTTGAGATCTCATTGCAGCTATTGAAGGGTAGTCTGTAGATACATGTATTGCTGGTAGTGTTAATTTCCGTAATTCATGTTTGTTATTGATATGTTGGCTAAATCTGCTAAGCAAATCAAATTCTAGTTACACATACCCTAGTCGTCGAAGCACCTTTAACTTCAACTCCAGCATTTATTATCGTAGCTTTACATGGAACTTCAGTTTCCTCGATAATTTTTACTGTATTATCCATCCTCTTGATTTAAACGCTTTAAATAATGGTAGCCCAACTAGTGTTGCTATAAATGCTTGTATTAATCTTATTGCTGGATATGCCAATGGACTTACTAGAAATAATGAGCGTGTTGTTTTCAAGCTCAACCCATATATACCATTATATACTTGTGGTATGGCAAACAATGTTGTTCCAAGAGCTGAATCTGTTTGATTCCCAATAAATGAAGCTATAAATAGGTATATGAATAGCTTCTTTGAATTAACATTTCCAGATCCTTCAATTTTAAATATACCCTTCGAGTATGCCCTTGCCAATGGAATTATTAATAGTAAAGCTATTATTTTATCGAAGGTGGCAGCTACACCGATATACCAATAATCAGTTATTGGTTGAACTGGTGGTGTGAGCCAAAATCCAATTATTATTGCAGCGAGTATTGCAAATGCTATTTTAAACTTGTTTTTAAACATTAATCCCACAGTTAGTGCATTTGATGCTGGGCATAGTATGAATGGTAAGCCGAAGGGGTTTGCACCAGTATAGAAGAATGCTATGAGTGTACCTGTAAATGCCGCTAAAGCTCCCACTACTGGTCCTAATATTAGTCCAAATACTGATGCGAATGCTGCTTCCAATTGTATCTTTACTTGTGGAATACCGATAGCTGGAATTCCTGGGATTCTTGATAGAATGAAGTATAATGCTGCGAAGGATGCTGCGAGGGCTATGTCTCGACTCTTCATTCAGTTTCCACCTTTACACCGTTTTTCCCTATTTTACACTTAGTATATAAAGATTTCCGCGGAAAATGAGAAATAAAAGTATGTGTATCAAAAGATTATTGGTGATTCCGTGGAGTATTGGCCTTTCATAATTCCATTACCCTACAAATCAGTTTTACAGTATCGTACGCTTACCTCCATATTCAGTTCTGAAGTTGCTCTAGATATACTTAAGAGTATAAATTTAGATGGTAAAACTTATCAAAGGGATTTGGTTAAAAAGCTTTCACATCATTCAAATAAGTCTATCATCAAGTATTTGAAAACATTTGTTGAATTGGAAGTTTTGGAGGAGGGTGTGGAGAAGGTTGTGGTTGACGGTAAATCCATGTGGATCAAATGGTATAAGCCCACATTTTTGGGTAAATGGTTCATACTGTTAATTAAACCGAAGGAAATGTTCTCACCAATGGATATAAAGAATGCTCTTGAAGACCTACTAAAATTATATGCTAAAAGTATAGTTAAATTGTGTTCAACGTTCAATTTAGACTTGGAATATTTCAGAAGAGTTTTCAATGAAGCTTTAGAGAAATGATCTTTTCATTAACGAGTCGTGTGAAACGTATAAAAATGTAATGTGTAGGGGGATTTAAGTTGATTTAATACGCATTCTTCAATCAGTTTCTTTTATGTATGAGGATGTACTCCCTTGCTCTCTTTCCAATTTCCATAGCTTCACTTATAGATAAATGGACTTCTGGAATTCCATATAAACTTGTAGCTTCAATTACTGCTAGGTCTGCTCCTTCAACGAATTCTACTAATCTTTCACAGAATCCTGTATCGCCACTTACAACTATCCTTTGATTTCCATACTTTATTGAGTATCCCACTGCTGGTATCGGTTCTAAGATTCCAGCATGCTTAATAGATCCTCTATGGATTACTTGAAATGCTTGGATAATCATTTTTCCAACATTCACTTCTTCTCCATCCACAACTTCTTTTAAAATTACCTTGTATGGCATTGTTTTCTCATATATCTCTAGAAAACCGTAAACAACGGTTTTGACTTCATTACAATTTTTTGGTGAAATTATTGTTAAATCCCTACTTCTCCCAAGCATTCTGAGAAATCCAAGCATACTCCATAATCCACCCATATGATCGTAGTGTCCATGTGTTATGGCTATGGCTTCTAGTTTATTGAAGTCGTAGTTGTTTTCAAGTAAATCTCTTAAGGTACCATCACCAACGTCTACTAGTATATCGTATTCCTCTGTGGATACTAGTATTTGTGTTGCTACTCCAGCTCTAGAGTACAAAACTTTCAAATTCCAGTTTTCACCTTGCCATGAATTCTTCAAATAATAAACACCGGATTACACTTGTTTTTCATCCACTTATTTAACTTATTTATTTAAGCATATCCCTATTTAAAGCTCCTATTACTGTCTGTAGGGTCTTTAAGCTTGTTTCTTCATGATTATATCTGCTTGGACATGAATATTATCAAGATATTGCGTGTACAAATAGCAACATTATTGCTAGTGGGTTTTGGAAGTGTGATAAATTCTAGTATAATTCTTCTCTTCCTCCTCTTTTCCGATTCATTATACAGTAAATGTTTAAACATATTTCAACTTCGCTGGGGTTGAGATCGTTCATGGATGTTTTCTAAGCGTTGAAGGAGTTTGTCTGCAGGTAGGAGTGGTATTTCATTGATACTTATGGAGGGTATGTTGAGTTTTCCCTCTTCCTCTTCTCCTGTACTCTTGTGATTCTCTAACATGCTATCATCATCTTTACAACTTTCTCCTAAATTCATGGGTTATTTGATGTTTTATATGTGTATTGCGATTAATGCTATTTGTGTTGGTATTATGCCCATCAGTATTAGTGGAATTATGTAGTTGGCTATTTCTATTCTTCTAATTATGTTATTCATCACATCTTCTCCAACCATTTTTACCTTTACATTTATTGTTCCACTCATTACCTTTATTTTCTTTGAATTCTCCCTTGCTTCCTTTACAATATTTTTAACGATTTCTATGGTTTCTTTGTAATCTTTTTCGTTGAAGTTTAATCCGATGGGATTTGCTGCTTCTCTAGGTCCAACGGTTTCATGTGTGTCTGTTGTGGATATTATTGGGTAGTATCCTTCGTTTCTTATGGTTTCACTTATTGCGTCTCTCAGTTCTGGTGTCATGTTGTTGGAGTCGAAGGATATGTATGCTGCTCTCCCTATAGTCATCATTCTTATTCCTCCACTTCCAATACTGCCTTTTTTGATGTTTCTACTTGAGTAGCCCACGTATGCTTCCTCTTCCTCTTCTTCTCTTTGTATGACTTCTTCAATTGCTTTTAGTAGTGCTTCTATTAGTTTGTCTTCTTCCTTTGAGAAGGGTTTTATTTTAACAGCTTGTTTTCCAGGTTTTAGTGAGTCATGTCTATCGATGACTATTGCCTTTATGTTCATGCTCTTTGCACTTATTATCTCATTTAATCTTTTCTCGGTGCTGCTTGGTATGTCTTCGAAGCTTTCAAACCCTCTTCCACTTACTGTTGTCAGTATTATTTTGCCAAATTTTTGTGCTGTTATCTCATATTCATCCTCATTTATCACCACTAGCTTTCCACATTTGCATTCTTCAACCTCATTTATACATCTCTCCACTCCACCAATTACTTTTTCCACTTCTTCTTGTGATGGTATATCTTCAGAGTGTGTGCTCGCTGCTCTTAGGAATATTGGTTTTAACCCTCTTCCTTCAAGTTTCTTCATGAGTTTTGCTGGTGCATTGGAGCTTCCAGCTATTAGGGGTCCTGGATGAAAGTTTGCTGTTACTAGGGTTATGTCCTCAGCCTTTATGGTTGATATTTGAACTTCTCCTTCTGGTGATAGTTTCTCCAGCACCTTTTCTAGGGGTTTTGGGTTTTTGTCTATTAGTAGGTGTGCTGCAGGTTTTATGATGTCTTCACCTATGAACATTATTCTCTTGATTATTTCCCTTGTTAGTATTAGTGTTATTATGGCTGTTGATAACGCTATTAATACTGTTAATCCCCCTTGGATTGATGGTATTATTGGTAATGCCATGAGCATGTATTTTGCAATTTTGTTATCCATTATTATGGTTACAAGTCCTGCGAGGTATATGGATGTGTATAGTAGGGTGTATGCGTATTTTTCAAGTCCTATTGGTGTCAATATTACTTGAGCTATTAGTTGTGGTGCAATTATTATGGTTGACGCCCATAGTGATCTCCTTAAATTCATAAAGCTACTCGATTTATTAGCTGATAAAGTCATTAGTATTATTGTGGTGGTGAATAGTATTGGCTTAACAATATTCCCAACATATATTAAGCTTACTCCCCAGATTAATGTTAGCATTATCGTGATTATGGCTATAATGGTCTTCATGGATCCCAGTGAAAATACTAGTTTTGCTCTTTCTTTGATTGTTTCATGTTTAATGTCTAATGCCATTTCCTTCCCTCTCTTCAATTCGATGTTTTGAGGCTATGTCCCTCTAAGTTTAAGTTGAGATTATAATTAACTTATGTATTATCCTTTAATATACTTCTGTTCACATAACATATACCTTTTCATGCTTTTGTTTAGTCTACTCTTAAATGATAAACTTTAATTATGTGATGAGTGTACAGTGTTTTTCATGCATATTTATAAATACACTTACATAAGTGATTTGAAGTTGCGAAGTTTTAGGAGGCGTTTCCTCTATCTTAGACTTCTTCGAAGACTTCTTCTCTTAATTGTATTGGCATTATTGTTATTGAATATGTTCCTAGAGAGCTGGGAGGTCAGAGTCCTCTCAATAGTTATACTTATTGTTTGGGTTGTTCTCTCAATAATCAATTTGTACTATCTGTTTCGAGCAAGGAGGGTTAGACGTTCACGTAATGTTGATCAAGTTTCATGAAAATGTTTAAAAACTCTTTAATATTAATATCTAGGTTGGTGTATTTAGTTGGAATTGTAATTGAACGTCGAGTTAAGCCGAAGGTTGACCCTGCTTTTGTAAGTAAGGTTAGAGCTATAGAAGATAAGTGGGTGAATAAGTGGATTGAGAATGGAATTTTTGAAGCTGAGCCAGACTTCTCCAAACCGAAGTTTTTTGTAACATTTCCATATCCATATATCAATGGCCTTATACATCTCGGTGGAGCTTTCACCATACTTAGAGTTGACATTACTGCTAGATATAAGAGGATGAGAGGGTTTAATGTGTTGTTTGCTCAGGGGTGGCATGCAACTGGTGGACCGATAGTTTCAGCTGCTCTTAGAATTAGGGAGGGTGATAGGAAGATAATCTCAGACCTCCTTTCCATGGGAGTCCCAACTGATGAGATTAGTAGATTCTCGAATCCTGAGTATTGGGTTAGATATTTTGTTGATAAGTGGAAGAGGGATTTGATAAGTTATGGTTTAAGTATTGATTGGAGACGTGAATTCTACACCACATATCTGAATCCATATTACAGTAAGTTTATTGAGTGGCAGTATCTCAAGTTGAGGGATAAGGGGCTTGTGGGTAAGGGGACTCATCCAGTGGTTTGGTGTCCTAAGGAGTTAAAGGTGGTTGGAGATCATGATAGACCTGATGAGTATGTTGGTATAAGCTTTGTGGATGCTGTTCTCATGAAGTTTAAGCTTGATGATGGACGTATAATTCCAACAATGACTTTTAGACCTGAAACCATTTATGGTGTGACGAACATATGGATTAAACCTGAAGCCAAATACCTCATAGCTGATGTTGATGGTGAAACATGGATTCTAAATAGTTATATGCTGGAAGAACTTAAGGATCAAGGGCATAGAGTTAATGTTAGAGGTGAAGTTGATGGTTCAAGTCTTATTGGTTTGAAAGTTAATAACCCTGTAACGGGACTTAAAGTTCCCATTCTCCCAGCATCTTTTGTGGATTCTGAACTTGGAACTGGGATTGTGATGAGTGTTCCAGCACATGCCCCCTACGATTATGTTGCCTTAATGGATTTGAAATCTAACCCAGAGCTTCTTGTAAGATATGGTTTAGATAGTAGTGTGGTTGATGGAATTGAGCCTATCCCCCTCATTAAACTTGAAGGTTATAGTAGTATACCAGCTAGGGATGCAGTTACTTCTAGGAATGTTAAGGATCAAAATGATTTCAAGAAGCTTGATGAAGCTACCAGTGAGATTTATTCTAAGGAGTATTATAGGGGTGTGTTGCTTGAGAATACTGGTAAATGGGCTGGCAGAATAGTATGTGAAGTTAAGGATGAGATTATTGATTGGCTTGAATCTAATGGTTATGCAATTAGAATCTATACGTTGCCAGTTAGGGTTTATTGTCGTTGTGGTGCTAGAACTCATGTTAAGATAGTTAGTGATCAATGGTTCCTGTTATATGGTGATGAGAATTGGAAGAAGATGACTTTGGAATGTATTGATGGCATGAATTTATATCCACCAGAGATACGTGAGGAATTGAAGAAAACTGTACTTAATCTTAGGGATTGGGCTTTCACACATAAGGGTGAGCTGGGAACCCATCTCCCATGGGATCCCGATTGGGTTATTGAGAGTTTAAGTGACTCAACAATATATATGGCATACTATACTCTAGCTAAATATCTACAACATCCAGAGAAGTATGGGATTAAGCCTGAACAGCTTAAACCTGAATTCTTTGATTACGTCTTACTTGGATGTGGTAATGTAGCTGAAGTCTCTGAGACTACTGGTATACCAGCTGAATTATTAGATGAGATTAGGAGGGAATTCTCTTATTGGTATCCAGTGGATTTGAGGATTAGTGGTAAAGATTTGCTATACAATCATCTAGTATTCTTCATAATGCATCATGTGGCAATATTCCCAAGGGAGTTTTGGCCTAGGGGGATAAGCATTAATGGTTGGATACTGGTTTCAGGTGAGAAGATGAGTAAGAGTAAGGGGAACTTCATACTCCTAAGGGATGCAATTAACTATTGGAGTGCAAGTGCTGTTAGGTGGGCTGAAGTTATGGCTGGAGCTGATTCAACACTTGAAGACCCAAACTTTGAACCTTCAATGGCTGATTTAGCTGTAGAAGAGATTTTGAGGTGGATTGATTATGCATCTGGAAATTATGGGGTTGGCAGAGTTGAGAGACTTAAAATTGATGATTGGTTTGAAAGTGCACTTCATCAAACCGTTAAGAAGGTTACTGAACTTATGGATAAAACAATGTATAAATCGGCTTTCGTTGAGGCATATTATAATTTGCAGAATAAGTTTAAGTGGTATCTTAGGAGGGCTGGAACACCGAATAGAGATCTACTGAAACAATTTATTGAAATTCAAACTCTCCTCTTAGCACCATTTATTCCACATGTTGCTGATGAAGTTTGGGAGAGAATTGGTAAGAGTGGATATGCTTCTATTCATCCTTGGCCAACTTATGATGAATCTAAAATTAAACTTGAATTGGATTTAGCTGAGGAAATAGTTAAAGAGGTTTTAGAGGATGCTAGAGAGCTTTTAAGACTCGTTAAGCAAGCTAGAACTGTCAGGGTTACTGTAGCTGCAAAGTGGAAGTATGATTTATTGGCGGAGGTTAAGAAGGCTTTGATGGAGGGGGTTAAATTAAATGAAGCTATTAGACTCTCCCTTAGAAAGGTTAGTTTACCCTCGAAGTTGGTTTCGCAATTAGCTCAGAGCATTGCCAAGAATCCCGAGATCGTTGACATGTGTGTTCCGGTGGAGGTTGAGTATGCTGTTTTAAAGGAGGCTGAAGAATTCCTTTCAAGGGAACTCAATTTTAAAGTTGTTGTTGAGAGGGAAGAGGAGAGCAGCTCACCAAAGAAGGAAATTTCCTTACCTGGTAGACCTGCAATATACATGGAATAAACATTACCCTAATCCTATTTACAAGATTGCTAACTTTACGAGATAATTCACAATATTTTATGATAGGCAGATTCCCATATTGTTACTATGCACTTTTGATTATTGCGGTGATTTCAAGGACTCTCACTAAAACTTGACTTTCTCTTTAAAATTATCCGCGTGTATACTGTTGCGGTTGCTGCTATGGATGCTGATAGTATGAATATGTTTCTAGGTCCAAATAGGTCTGCGAGGTATCCTGAAAATATTCCCACAATGGCTCCGAGTATTGTGCTTAATATTCCTTCAAAGGCGTAGAATGTTACTCTATCTGTTGAATCACTTAGTTCCATTAAAAGCTTATTGTACGTTATCCAGAATGCTGGCCATATTGGTATTATGAAGAATAATGCAAATATTGTTGGTGTTGGTGATAGGTAGTATCCTAAGTATAGTATTGTCCATCCTATTCCAGCAAATGTGAACATGCTTTTCATAGATAGTTTATCTGCAAGTTTTCCATATGGTATTGATGATAATCCTAGAAAGGTCGTTATTGCAACTACAATAGACCAGTTTTCAGGGGATCCGCCGAGATACTTCAAATAGTATATTCCAAGAAGTCCACCACTGAGTGCTCCGGGAAGGGTCAGCATCAACCTTATGCCGTATGCTTTCCAAAATCCACTTGGGATTTTGGGTGGTGAGAATAATTTCCCTTTCACAAATTTCTTCCCCGCATTTTCTGGGATTAATGAAATTATCGTCAATGGTATGATGTTTAATGTGGCTACGAGTCTAAGTACATTCCTATAACCAATAGCATTATACAATGCTCCTGAAATAACGTTTCCAAGGAATCCTCCAATAACCGTTATGGCTTGATATCTTCCAAAAAGCTCTCCCCTACTTCCCCTAAAATTCTCTGCTATTACCGCTGAGAGGGCTGCTCCACCAGCACTTCCAGTTATAGAACCAATTGTCTGTATAACTAAGTATTGCTCAACATTTCTCACAAAGCTTAATGCTGTAGTAGTAATGATCCCAGTTCCTAAAGCCATTTGAATGAAAATCCTCCTCTTCCCAGTGTAATCTGAGATTCTAGCCCAAATATATCCCATAACAATGGATATGATTGTGGGTACCTGATTTCCTATACCTGTCTTTAGGAAGCTTTCACCAGCAATTTCAAATATGAATACCGATAGGAATGGAGATGTTATCCCACTGGAAAAGTTTAATGTAAACCCATATCCCATTATAAGCTTCTTCACATCTCTCCCACTAGACTCCATAATTCCTCATCTTCTTTTTTGAAAAGTGCATAGTAACAATATAAATTTGACCACATTACACTCCATGCCAATTTATTTTCCAATCAAATTCTTGCCTAACTTCTAAGCTTTAGAAGAAGAGTTTTGGTTATGATTAAGGGGGGTGTAATCAAATAAGTTAAAAGTGGAAAAATGGAAGGGGGCTTATTTTTTCGGTTTTAGGTAGATTTTGCCTCCCATTATGGAATTGTTTGGTACTAATACCTTTGTGCCATCGCTTTTTATAATTACCGTGAATAATGTTGAGACATCATCAACAATGCCATCTTCTCCAGCTACAATAACGGCGTCACCTATTTTGAATGGTCTTGATATCAATATGAACAATCCTGATATTGCCTGTCCTAAAACCTGCTGGGAAGCGAAGCCTACAACCATGCCCATAAAGCCTCCTAAAGCAACTCCAGCTGCACCGCCAGCTACGCCACCAGATATGGCTGCAACTAAAGCTCCTACGCCAATGATCCTTACAATGTTTCTTATGGCGGCGGCTGTGGCATGATCATATTTTACTCTCATGGACCAATAGAAGAATCCTGCAATTCCACTTACAATCATATAACCAAATGCTATGGCAATCAGTATTTGTACATACACCATATAATCCGTAAGGTTCACTCCATATTTTAACAGGAAACTGGTGAAAAGCCATTGGATAATTGCTGCAACAACAACGTATAACACTACATATGTAATTACCCTTATCATAGATGTTGATGCTCTCTTTGCAATTTCAGATTTATCCATACGTTCTTGTTGTGATGTACTCATATTTTACACCTCAATAAATCCTTTAAAATTGATAATAAAATGCTTCTTTTTATAGCTTCACACTCTTAATTTCTTCTAGCATAAGCACGGTTGTAATACTCTATTTTTCTTTGCTTTCTCGAACTTCTCTTTTATTTGGTTATGGTTTTTAACTTCAATTTCTGGAATATCCATCTAATAACAATTCAATGTTTTAGGGAGCGTTTTCAGCATTAATTTTAATAATAAACTTTTTAGTTTCATGTTCCCATTTCTTATTGGGGTAGATTTTGATTAAACTTGTGATTTTCGATTTAGATCAAACTCTTCTCGATACTATCCATCGTTTTCATGAGGTTTTTAATAGGGTTTTGGAGATGTTTGGTGGTATAGAGGTTTCTTGGGACGATTTTATAGTTGCTTATTCTCTTGACACTTTGGATGATTATATCCCTAAATCTTGTGATAAGAAGGGTTTCTGGTGTGAGTTTAGGAGAATTTATAGCTCGTTTATTCATGATCTGGATAAGCCTATTGATGGAGTTGAAGATATTTTGAAGCTTCTCAGGATCATGGGTTTGAAGATTGTGGTTTGTACTGGTAGGGAGTGTTCTAGGGAAGATGTTGTCAGAGAATTGGAGCATTTCAATTTAATACGGTATGTTGATGGAGTTTACACTTTGATGTATCAAGATCCCTCCGAAGAAGATGTGGTGTTTTGTAGGAGTGGATTGCTCAGGAGGATTTTAGATGATTATGGTGTGAAGGTTGATGAGGTATTGTTTGTTGGGGATTATTGGGTAGATATGTATTCTGCTAAGAAGGTTGGTTTGAAGTGTGTTGGTGTTTTAACTGGTTATGAGCCTGCTGATAGGCTTATGAAGTTTGGTGCTGATTACGTTATTAGAAGTGTTGTTGAGCTTCCGAAAATTATTATGGATAATTAGCTTTTATGTATGATCTGATATAATATGGGTTTTAGTAGTGTGGATGTTTGGGATGAATTCAACATTGATATTTCACTTAAAGCCAGTTTTACACTTCCCATATTCAGTTTTCATAATGGTTATTATGTGAAGTTTTATGGTTATAAGTCTGGGTTGGCTTTAAAAGTTGATAGTGGTAGGATAATTTTTAGTGGATGCACTCCCCATGAATCTTTACTTCTTAGTGGTGCATGGTTTAACCCTAATGTCTATGTTAAAAGTTTGGGGAGAGTTGAATCCCAAATAATATATGACTTTCTAAATGTTTTTCCAGGTTTAGGTATAGCTGTGGATCCATGGGACCCCCTAATAGTCTTCTACTCCATATTCCTATCAAGGAATACCGATTACCATAATAATACTGTTAGATGGGTTCGCAATATAGCTCTTAAAGCTTTATGTGAAACTAACCTTCCATCGATAGATTTAAAATTCTTTGGTTCAAGTTATCAGCTTCATCAACTTAATGAAATTAAGGGCATGCTTGTCAAAACTTTTGGTGAGTTGGATTTTGGTTTAAAAGTTTTTCAATCATCAAATTTCTTCTCTCAATTAAAGTTTAAGCTTCTCAGAATTCCAAATATTGGCTGTAAGAGTGTTTACGCTTTTGGATTATTTTGTTTTGGTTTAACATTTCTTTCACCCGTAGATAGACATTTAATTTCGATTACTAGGCTGCTTGGTTTAATTAATGATTATGTCTTGCCAGATAAGCGTTTATGTGCTAAATATGATTGCTATATTGACCCCCTATCTTGTATTAATGCTAATAAATGTTTGATGGCTATTTTGATGCGTAGATTCAAGGTTATGGCTGGATGGCTTCAGACAGCTTCATATCTATATGGAAGCTTATATCTATCTAGAGGTGTAGATCCCATTAAGCTACTTAAGAGGTGAATTTTATTGGATATTGAAGCTGGCTACGATCCAATAGAATTATACAATAGGATTAAGAGTTTCATTGTAAGAGTAGATGTTGATGGTGTTGAGAGTAGGCGTTACTATAGATTTAGGGGTGGGAGATGGTATGGTGGGATAGCTACTGGAGATGTTGTTGGATGTAATTTGAGATGTGGATTTTGTTGGAGTTGGAGGGATGCAAGTCACATCATGACTAAAGGCTTCTTTTGCACTCCACGAGAAACTTTCAATAGACTTACATATATTGCTGAGAGGAATAGTTATAGGCTGGTTAGGTTAAGTGGTGGTGAACCAACATTATCAAGAGATCATCTACTACAACTATTAAAACATTTCAATGAAACCAAATATACATTCATACTTGAGACTAATGGTATACTAATAGGGTATGAGAGTGATTATGCCGAGGAACTCTCAAAATTCAGCAATCTTGTGATTAGAGTTTCACTTAAAGGTACATGTGAAAGTGAATTCCAAAGATTAACTTTAGCGAAACCTGAATTCTTCAATATTCAATTGAAGGCTATAAAGAATCTTGTGGATGCTGGATTCATGCCTGGTGAGAGGGTTTATGCGGCTGTTATGCTAAGCTTTAGTAGTGATGAAAGCTACATGCATCTTAAGAAGCGTCTAGCTGAAATACATCCAAAACTTTCCGAGGATATAGATGAAGAATATGTAATATTGTATCCACATGTAGTTGAGATAATGAGGAGGAGGGGTTTAAAACCTAAGATCGCCTATAACCCGAATGGAATTCCAAGTTCAATGATATAAATTGATTTAGTGTGGTTGATGATTTTTATAGTCTTAGTGAGACTTCCTTATATATTGGATCTAGAAGTTCATAGTTCCCTATTATGCTTAAGTCTTCTAGGTTTCTAAGTATGTTTGATAGTATGCTTTAAGTTCGCTTAAAGCCTCCCTTCTATTTTATCTCAACTTACTACTGAGAATCTTAATTGATGTCATACTTTTAAGAAGTTCCAGTAACTTATCCTGCTTTGAGGAGAGAGCTTTGAAAGTATTTCAAAGAAATTCTTAAGACCATAATTGCTATGTAGTTTCCTCAAATTTATGATGATGTTTGGAATGTTGAAATCTTACCGATTCCCTGATGCCAGCAATAACAATAATTGGGGTGTTAACATTATCATGTAATAAATTAAGTTCCACATCTCTGCCAAACAACTCCTCCCTCTTTGATTTTTGGTAGTGGGTCGAGAAGCAGCTTATACCCCAGAACTTATGAGCATCTTTACTATTGCATTTTGAATACGTGGTATACGAATGCCATTATGTCAGAGTATTCTTCTATTCTCGTTTGTGGTGTAGCTCCTGAATGTCCACTTTTCCTTTCTACTCTAAGTAAATATGGTGCTCCAATTTCCTCCATTTTTGCTGCAAATTTTAATGCATGTGCTGGGTGTACTCTATCATCATATAATCCTGTAAATATCATTACTGGTGGATATTCTCTTCTAGTTATATTGTGGTATGGCGAGTATTTTATTAAGTACTCCCTATCCTTTGGGTTTTCTGGATCACCATATTCTGTGACCCACGTTCTCCCTATATACAGCTTATCAAATCTGAGCATATCGAGTACCGGGTATCCTATTAAGGCTCCATCTATCAAGTCTGGGCGTTGTGTCAATATTGCTCCTACAAGTAGTCCTCCATTACTTACTCCATAAGCCACTATTTTAGCTCCCTCCCTCCTCAAGTGTTCTAAGACTGCTATGAAATCGTTAAATACATTTTGCTTGTTTTCACGCATGCCTGCCCTATGCCACTTTTCACCGTACTCTCCACCTCCCCTTAGATTTGCAACTACGAAAACCCCTCCATCTTCAATAAATGGGATTATATGTGGGTGGAATCTTGGGGTTAACGATATCCTAAATCCTCCATAGCCATATGCTAATACAAAGTTACTTTGTTTATTTTTGTTTTGAACTTTGAATGCATGGATTTTTGTGGAATCTTTTGATTCAACCCAGAATTCCCTTATTTCAAATCCCCCTTCAACTTCATTTGAACATATTATCTTTGTCTTTCCATTTTCTAGGAGGTATATGCGGTATGGTATTAGGAAGGATTCATATTTGAATACACACTTCTCCCCATTTGAATTTAGAGAGCTTACTGTACCAGGAGGTTTAAAGCTTATCTCTTTCCATTCCCCCTTCATATTTATCAATTTGATTTTTGCAGAGGCGTTAACCAGATATGAGGCTACTATCCTATCTTTACATATCACGGCTTCCTCCAGTGGGTATGGCTGTTCACCTAATATCTCGTTTACCTCATAGTTCTTTTCGTTTATGGCTAACAGTCGTCCCATACCTTCTCCATCGAAACTTGCTACTATGTATTTTCCATCCAGATAATCTATTGGATATGTTATGAAATCTCCTCCACCATATAGGAAGCTCCAGCTATTTGGATCCGTAATTTTCCCTACGTAAACGTCGCTTTTAGTCCAACCATACCTTATGGATAATAGAGCTTTATTTGATTGTAAACTCTTTTTAAGTCCTATGAAGTGTAGTGATGGGAGTCCCTTGCCAAAAACCATTGCTTCCTTACCATTCTCCCTTAAGAAAACCCTTTGTGCTGGGGGAGGGGTTCCATCTGGAGTTTTCTCCTTACCATAAAATCTCACATAATAATACTTCTCTCCATCCAACCAAACTATGCTTCCTATCCTCCCCCTCAATTCATCTAAAACCTCATTAGATTTCACATCCAATATTCTAGTGATACCTTCATCCGCTCCACCTATTGAAAATGAAAATGCAAGTCTATCCCCTTCTTCAGATAATTGGAATCCTTGTATCACCACATCATCTCCAATATCCTCTGATATTACAATTTCATTTAACAAACCCCCCTCTGTAACTTTGCCAATTTTAAAAGATTTACCATCACGTAAAAGCATAAAAACATCCGATTTACTGATGTCAACGGACATGACGTATGGAAGCGAATAATATTTGCTAATTCTCGGCATAAGCTCTCTAGATAATGGTTCTAGAATTCTTCTTCCCCGATCACTTCTATCCAGAGCCCACTGCACCACATTAGGGTCATTCAAATTCTCCAACCACACATATGGATCAGAATCACCAACATCCAGCATACACACCCCTCATAAGACATGCTTCAATTACTAAAAGGGTGAGAAAGGAAATAAAATTTAGCATTAATGACAAAAGTAAACATAGTATATTCCTCTAGCTCTTCATTATTAATAACGCTATTACTCAAAATTTCACTACAAATTAGATTAAATCAAGATCAGGATAAAAATCGTTACTAACAACAAAGCAGATTCCACAACTACCTAAATTTTTGGAAAACGGTTAAAGACGATATTCTGTCCATAAAACCACTAATTGAGCAATTAATGAATAGTAATAGCATGATAAATCATGAATTGTAATGGTAAAAACGTTAGTAATGTGTGTTTTAAATTTTAATTTATCATAGTTTAAGTTTTCTCCCAGTAAAATAGTAAAATTTATATGTTTCTGATTTTATTGTAGTCGGCTGTTTAAATGAAAAGGGCATTGAGCATAGCTATAATAGTTATTATGGTTGTTAGTGGTATTATATTCTACAATTTCCTTTCTCAGATGAAAAAGGAGGATGGAAATTTTCCAATAGGTGAGTCTTATACTTTTAGTGGGAATTGGCTTAAGAAGGGGGTTATTTTAGTTTTCGGTCAACCCCCCATAGATTATCTGCGGACTGTTGGTGCAAAGGGTACTGCATGGTCTGTTTACTTTTCTGGATTAAACGATTATGATAAGGGTTATGTTAATTCTTTACACAAAAATGCTTTTATAGTATGTTCTGGTCCTCCAACAGCGCAATCTTTCGTCACTAATGATGAGAAGCTTAAGCTCGATGCTAGTTGTAGAGACATTTATGGTAATCCGATTAAATTCCTTGGGCTGGATCAGTATGCAATGTGTGGTAATAATCCTAAGTGGCAGGAGTTTCTCATGGAAAGATTTGAGGAACATGTTATTGGTGGGGTGGATGCCATTCTTATTGATGAGATAGGTCATGTGGATTGTTTCTGTGATTACTGTATGGGGGCTTTCAATTCTTATCTTAGAAGTCATTATTCAGATCAAGAGCTTCTCTCCCTATTTGGAATAAGCAATATTTCCTCCTTTAATTATAGAGAGTATTTACTGGAGCATGGTGCTACTAGTGAATGGGATGATCCTAACCCTAAACTCTTATTGGAATTCTATAAAGCTAGATACTCAGCTAGAGTTGCTTTTATAAGTAAATTAATTCAGCATACTAGAAGTGTAAGTGATAGAGTGATATTGTTTTCTGGGAATCTCTATGGTCTTCAACCGAATCAGCAAATATATCTCCCACACTTAGATTTCGTAATTTTCGAAATGCCAATAGCCTCTGAGAAGCATGAGTGGTTAAGCTACCTCAAACCTCTCCCTGGGAAACATGTAATCACTTACCTTTTAGCTGAAGCTGCTGCCCCTGAAAAGCCTTTCATAGCATTTCCAGACGTTTTCGATTTAACTGTATTATCAGAGGATGAATGGAAACTTTGGGGGCATTGGCTTGCGGAAGCTAGGATGTGTGGAGCTTCATTCCTACTTCCATACAAAGCTTACGTTTATGGTGGAGGAACTTACACTCTACAGGCAGACAAAATATCCCCATACACTAAATTCCTCAATGATCATTCATATCTTTATGATGATGTGAGTAGAATTGCTAAAGTAGCCATACTATTCGATTTACACTCAACATTATTTAACAGTTATCTATGGAGAGCATACTCGGCATGGGAAAGCTTTGAAAATTTAGGTGTAACTCTACAAGAAGCTCACATCCCCTTCGAAGTAATATACAATGGGGATGGTACATTCGTGAATAAATCATTAACAATAAACGACTTAAACAAATATTCAATAATCATAATCCCAAACAACTACGAATTAAACGATAAAGTCAGCAATCTGCTAAACCAATACGTAAAGCAGGGAGGACTTGTAATAACAATGGATAATATATCACTGCAATCTGATGTAATAAGTGAGATAAAATCTTCAGGCGTAAATTTGGGATTGGAAACTAATGCTTCGAAAGATGTGGGTGTAATGATATATGAGAGGGAAGGCACTTTAATAGTTCATGTAATAAACTATAGCTATGACGCTCAAACTAAAAACTTTAGATCACAAACCAACATAGAAATAAACATCACAATACCAGAAAGCATAAACCCGGCAGGGAAAACGCTCAAAGCATTAAGTCTACCCGAGGGGGATGAAACAACAATAAAATATACAGTAATTGGGAACAAATTAAGCATAACTATACCTACACTTAAGGAATACCTAGTTCTACACTTCAAATGATTTTGGAAAAATAAGTTTGGTTGTGTTTGTTTATTCTATTTTCCTTATGGCTGTGTCTAGTGCTTCTAATGCTCTTTCCAATTGCTCTTTTGTTATCATTAATGGGGGTTCAATTCTTAGTGTTGAACCGTATGCTCCTCCTACACCTATTAGATATCCCATTTCCCTCATGTATTCCCTAACCTTTACCGCTTCGTCTACTGCTGGTGTTTTTGTATTTCTATCCTTCACCAGTTCTATTCCAATCATTAATCCCATCCCCCTCACTTCACCTATAATTTTATGTTTTCCTTGCAGTTCTTGTAGTGCGTTTATGAATTCTCTTCCAAGTTTCTCTACTTTTTCATGTACTCTTTCCTCTAGCATTACATCTATTACCGCATTTGCAGCTGCACATGATACTACGTTTGGCCCCCATGTGGATGAGTGGTCTCCTGGTTCGAAGGCGTCTGCTATTTCTGCCTTTGCTCCTATAGCTCCTAGTGGCAGTCCACTTGTTAACCCTTTTGCCATGGCTACTATGTCTGGTTCCACATTGTAATTTTCTATTCCAAAGATCTTCCCAGTCCTTGCGAATCCAGTTTGAACCTCATCAACTATGAATATTCCTCCGTAATCTCTAACTATTTTCACTGCTTCTGCAAAGTATTCTTTTGGTGGAACTATTATTCCTCCTTCTCCGAGTATTGGTTCTGCTATGAATGCCCCTATGTCTGTGGAGGTTTCATATTTTATTACGTCTTCAATGTATTTTGCACATAATATGTCACATTCTGGATACTCCTTTTTGAATGGGCATCTATAACAGTATGGTGCTGGTAGTATTTTTACTCCAGGTATTGATACAACTGCAGCCATCCCTTTCTTATATTTGCTCTGCCCAGTTAATGTTGTTGTTAAATGTGTTCTGCCGTGAAAACTGTATCTTAAAGTTAGTACTTCAAATCCTGTTTTGTTAACCTTTTTTAACATGTACTTTCTCATCAGCTTCACAGATCCCTCTACTGCTTCTGCTCCACTGGTGCAGTAGAATACCTTCTTCTCTCCACTCATGGGGAGTATTTTAACTAGTTTTTCTGCTAGTATTGCTGAGGGTATGTTGTGGTAGTCGTAGGATGTGTGATGTAATTTTTGGGCCCAATATGTTATTGCTTCCACAACTTTTGGATGGCAGTGACCAATATTTACAGCTGCGTATCCAGCAAATAGGTCTACGTATTCTTTTCCATCTAAATCTTTTACTATGGCTCCTCTTCCTTCAACGATGACTATTGGTTGCCTATATCTTGGCATGCATGGAAACATGAGTTTCTTTTGGCTTTCAATTATTTTTGATGTACTTAACTCTTCTTCGATCATTTTATCCTCCTCAATTACATGTAGCTTTTTAGAGTAAATAATTGTTATGATTGGTTACATAGTTCTGAGGCTATTTTAACAGCCTCAATTATCTTTACGTAACCTGTACATCTACATATTATCCCATCAAAGGATTTTTTGATGTCTTCTTCACTTGGATTTTTATTTCCTTTCAGTAGGGCATATGTTGTTAGTATGAAGGCTGGTGTGCAGAATCCACATTGAACAGCTCCCGATTTTATAAATGCTTCTTGTATTGGGTGAAGTTTCCTATTTTCAGATAGGTATTCCACTGTTATTACACTTCTACCTTCAGCTTTCAAGGCTGGTGTTAAACATGAATAGACTGGTTTATCATCTAATAGTACTGTACATACACCGCACTCCCCCCTCTCACATCCCCTCTTTACACTAGTTATATGCAACTTCCTTCTCAGTAAGTCTAGTAAGGTCATGTTTTCTTCAATTTCAACTTCAATCCATTTTCCATTCAATTGAAATCTAATGGTCTTCATCTCTCCTTACACCTCCAATTTTCAATAGACATTGTTAATGCATCTATGGTTATTTTCACAGCCATTTCTCTGCGGTATTCTGCTGATGCTCTGACATCGCTTATTGGTTTAATTTCTTCAATTAACTTCTTCACCTTTCCCTCCACTTCATTTACCCTCGAACCAATCAATTCTTCTTCAGTTTTATATGCTCTAATTGGTGTTGGTGCTATAGAGTTTAATGCTATTCTAATGTATTCTATCTTGTCTTCCATTGTTCTTACAGCTACGGCTACTGCAACTATGGATAAGGTATGTGCTCTTCTTCTACCAATCTTTATGAACTTCATTCCAGCATTGCATGATTCTCTTGGCACTATTATTTCTGTTAGGAGTTCATCTGCCATTAATTCTGTTTGTCTTGGTCCTTTGAAGAATTTCTCTAATGGTATTACCCTATCCCCATTTATGCTTGAGAGTTTTAATTTTGAGTTTAGCACCATTAATGGTGGAGCCATATCTGCAGCTGGTGATGCATTACACAAGTTTCCTCCAATTGTAGCCATATTCCTTATCTGCCATGAACCCATATTTTCCGCAGCTTCTACTAGGATTGGAATCTCCCTTCTAATTTTCTCATTGCTGATTATTTCCTGTAATGTTACAGCTGCTCCAATGATTATGCTGTCTTTATGGAATTCGATTTTTCTGATTTCTCTTAGATCAGATATGTCTATCAGATTTCTAGTTTTCACTCTACCTATTTTCATATCAACCATTAGATCTGTTCCGCCTGCTATTGGTTTTGCATCTCCTAATTCTTTTAGGAGCTTTAGAGCTTCATTCAAATCTTTTGGTTTATGATAATTCAATTTTGGTATTTGGTAGAATAATGTCATTTATGCACCTCCATCTAACGCGGGCCACAAGTATATTGTTTTATCTTCTTTAAATTTCATGTTCAATGCTTCTTGGATTGTGTAAGTTTTCCCATCTATTATTATGTGGTTGAATGGGTGTGGTGATCCATTTTTTGAGAGGAATATCTCATATACTTGTTCCCCATATTTTCTTGATAGATTGTCTAGTATCTCCTTGAATTCTTCTGCTTCAATTGTTAATTCTTCTAATCCGGTTAGACTTCTAAGTGGTCCAAACATTAATCTTAGAGTTATTTTTGGCATATTCTTCCCTCCATGATTTTGAAGTAAACTTTTTCTGGTGTTAATGGTAATTCAAATATTCTTTTGCCAATAGCTTGGGCAACTGCATTGGCTATGGCTGCTGGTGTTGGTATTAGTGCCATTTCTCCAACCCCCTTGGCTCCGAAGGGGCCGTATCTAAATAAATCTTCAACGAATACTGGTTTCTCCACTTTTGGCATATCCATTGTTGTTGGAACAATGTAGTCAGTTAAGTTTGGATTTATTATTGCACCTTTATTGTCGAATTCCACTTTCTCCATTAATGCTAATCCTATTCCTTGTGCTATTGCTCCTTCTATCTGTCCTTCTACAGCTTTTGGGTTTATTATTCTTCCACTGGCTATTGCCGGCCACATCCTAGTTACCTTCACTATGCCTGTTTCCATGTCTACTTCTACTTCAGCTATGTTTATTATGTAGCTGTATGCTGGGTATGCATATCCCTGTCCAATTTCATGGTCGAATTTCCCTTTTGGTAGATAGAAGTATCCAGTTGAGGATAATTCCACCCCTCTATTGAAAGCTTCATTTACGAGATCTTTCCACCTCAAACTCTTCTCTGGATTGTTCTTTGGGTATATTTTCCCATTTTCGAATTTTAATTCTTCTGGATTGCATTGAAGTATTTCTGAGGCTAATGTTGCAAGTCTTTCCCTCACTTTTGCTGCTGCTATGAGTACTCCTATAGCTCCTATACTTGCTCCTCTTGAGGCATGTGTGGCGCCTGTGTCTGGGGCATCTGTTGTTCCGAAATGTATTGTTATGTATTCTAGTGGTATCCCTAAAATTTCACTTACAATTTGTACATGTGCTGTTGTGGGTGTCCCTTGCCCTATTTCAGTTATTCCAGTGTAAACTTCAACTCCACCATCTTTATTGACTTTGACTGTGGCGTTAGACCAGTCTGGCACTCCTCTACTTGTACTTATACCATGCCATCCACAAGCTAATCCTATTCCTTTACGATATCTTCCTTTCTCATTCTCATACATTTTCCTCTTCTTTCTCCAATCTGCCTTTTCTGCAAGCATCATTAATGCTTCTTCCACTCTAACGGATTCATCTAGTAGTTGACCTGTTATTGTCGTCATCCCTGGTTTTAGGATATTCTTTAATCTAACATCTAATGGGTCTAAGCCTAGTTCCTTGGCTATTTCATCCATTTGTGATTCTACTGCGAATTGTATATCTGGGTTTCCAAATCCTCTGAAAGATCCTTGGTATACCTTGTTTGTGTATACGCAGTATCCATCTACTTTTGCGTTTTCCACGTGGTATGGTCCTGATGCATGCATTGTGGCTCTCCAGAGTATGAATGGTCCTCTATTGGCATAAGCTCCTGTATCCATTATTATCTTTACATCTATTGCTGTTAAGATGCCATTTGCTGTGGCTCCAGATTTATATCTTATTATGCTCTGCTCCCTCTTGCAATGTATTCTGAAGGATTCTTCCCTCGAATATATTAGTAGTACTGGTTTACCCGTTAAGTGGGATGCTAAGGCTGCTTGTGCAGCAACAAGTGGACCTGTATCATCTTTTCCACCAAATCCTCCTCCAATGTATGGCTGTATGATCCGTATTTTGTTTGTTGGTAATCCTAGTACTCTCGCTGTTATTGCTTGTGCTAAATGTGGGTATTGTGCACATGACATCACAGTATATGTGCCACCAATTTCAGGTATTGCCAATGCCCCCTCAGTTTCTAGATATAAATGTTCTTGATGTTGGGTTTTATATTCGTTCTCCACTATAACATCTGATTTCTGGAATCCTTTATCCACATCTCCCCTCCTAACTTTTGTTGTAAATGCTATGTTGCTTCCTGCTTCCTCATGTACCAGTATATCTCTACGATTCATGGATTCTAGGGGATCTAATAGTGCTGGTAGCGGGTCATATTCGATGTTTAGTTCAGATGCTGCTATTGCTGCTGCTTCAGGGGTTTCAGCCACTATTATTGCTACTGGTTCTCCATGATACCTAACTTTCCCCTCAGCTAGTAATGGTTGATCTGGTAGGGCATATCCAACTTGATTTTCACCTGGTATATCTTTTGCAGTTATAATTTTCACAACTCCTGGGATTTTTAATGCGTGTTCTAAGTTTATCCTCTCTATTTTTGCATGAGCTTCAGTGCTCATTACAATTTTTGCATATAACATTCCTGGGATCGTGTAGTCTTCCATGAATTTAGCTTTCCCAGTAACCTTATCTATGGCATCTACTCTATCTATCGATTTACCTACAATTATGAATTCCTCTGCTTTAAGCCACTTCTCCAATAGTTTTGAAGCTTCACTCATTCATGTATTCCCCCAGTTATGTTGGGACATATTTGAAGGCTTCCCTCTCCCTTTCACCAATTTCTAGTCCCATCTTCCTTCTTATTTCTGAGGCATAGTGTGAGACTGCGAATGGTGGGCATCCATGTACTATCATAACCATTTCCTTTAGAGGTCCTTGAGCTAGTATCCAATATATTTCCCTTGCTGTTGTGGAAGCTGCACATTCTCCAAACACTATTATTAGCCCCTTCTCACTGATGCTCTTTAATTCTTCTACTGTTTGTGGTATTGGGGTGTTTAATCCAACGTAGAAGAATAACTTTTTATTCATCTCCTTTAATTCTTCAAAGAATCCTGTATCTTTTAGCATGTATAATGTGAATTTTATCCATGCTTTGCATGTTCTGCATGTTGCTCCATCTATTACTATAGTGTTTGGGAAGTGTGGCTCGATTATTTCACAAGTTGCAAATTTGAACCTCCTCTTAACCTTATCTATGGGTTCCCCCAAAACTTCTATTTCTGATGGGTCTCCCACGCCTAATCCTTGTGTGTGCGCTATTGCTATTGGTCCAACTTCTAGGTGTGGGTATTCGTATCCAATTATCTTTGCTGCTATAGCATCTGTGGCTACAGGGTCTTCTCCAGCTATTATTAGGTTCATGTCCACTGGGCTTCCATGTATTGGTCCATCCCCCTCCATGCATCTTATTGCATCTATTACGCCTAGAACATATTTGTCTCTATATGGTTTTATTTCATCTACGAGTTTATACCATAAGTCTGTTCTATGCCATTTAAGTCTATCATTGAATGTGTTTACCATTCCATGCATCAATTTTATGCATCCAGTTATTCCACCCCCCTCCATACTCGTCTTTAGTACTGGTACTCCTATTATCTTGTCAACTTTCTGCACTATTTCAGCTATTTCAACTTCCTTCAGTATTAGTCCATCTGGAACCTTCACTTTTACGGATTTGAATTCACCATGTTCGTCAAAGGGTACTATTTCAACTCCAATCTCCTTTGCCATGCTCATATAGCCTAAAACTTCCATGACTTGTTTTGTGCTCATCCCCTCCCTCCACCAATGTGTCATGGCTGAGCATGATTCCCCTATTATCGGGATTCCACCTGCCTCTTTAACCATTAATGATAATGCTCTAACAACTTTTGGATTTGTGGTTACTGGTGGGGGTCTTGGGCTTACGAGATTTGGTTTTATAAGAACTCTCTCCCCTGGTTTTATGAATTTATCTATTCCCCCAATCATGTTTACTGCTCTTTTTACAGCTTCATGAACATTATCATTGTTTATAGGCTCATTTACTTTGACTATTGATACTTTTGGCATTATATTCCCCATACAATAATCTGCTTTTTAAATGAATATAACTATTGTTTTCAGCTTATTTTCAGCAGTATTTTTATGGGGTCTCCAATTCTCTTATCCATAATTTCCAATGCTTTTTCAATTTCGTCTAAGCTGTATTCATGTGTGACTATGGATCTTAGGCTGTTAATTTCATTTTTAACTATTTTCAATGCTCTTTCTATGTGTGGAGGTGTTCCTGGATTCAGTACTCCTATTATGGATTTCTCTAATCCAATTATGTATTTTAAATCCATTGTTATTGCTTCTACAGGTATAGCTACTTGAATCATCTTACCTCCAGGTTTTAGTGATTCAAATGCTATTTTCATGTTCTTTTGTGCTCCACTAGCTTCTATTGATGCATCTACACCATATCCATCTGTTAAATCCATTACTTTTTTCACGACATCCTCTTTATCTGGATTTAAAACATATTTCACCCCTAACTCCATGGCTATTTTTATAGGTCTCTCCCTCCTAGCAGTTCCTATTATTGTTGATGCCCCCATGATCTTTGCTGCTAGAGCTGCTGATAATCCTATACTTCCAAGCCCAGTTATCAGTAGTGTTTCCCCTGGTTTCAATGCTTTTTCAATAGCGTTTAATGCTGTTAGGAAGGTATCTGCTACTAGTACTGCATCTCTATAATCTAATTCTTCTGGAATCTTTACGAGTACCCTCTCGGCTAATGGTATTCTCATGTATTCTGCGAAGGATCCATCTATATTTATCCCAAACATGAGTCTCCTCTCACATAGTTGTGGTTTACCGAGAATGCAGAATCTACATTTACCACAAGATGCCATATATGATCCTATAACTCTGTCTCCAGGTTTTATGTTTCTGACGCCTTGACCAACCATTAAAACTTCTCCTGCATATTCATGTCCAAGTATCACTGGGTATTTAGCTGGGGTTTCACCTCTGTATAGGTGTAGGTCTGTTCCACATATGGCTGCATACTTCACTTTCACTATAGCTTCATCGCTTCTTGGACTTAATGGTGTTTGTACTTCAGATAATGTTATGTTTTTTGGAGATCTAAGTATTGCTGCTTTCATAATGTTTACCCACAATACCTATAACTATTGTTTATGTATAAAATGATTGTTGAATGTATGGGTTGAGTAGGGGAAGCATTATTTACTTTTACTCTATACAGTTATTTGGTGTTTTCTGTGGATCGTGATAAGGTTTTGAGGAAGGTTTTGAATCATATTGATAATAGTAGGGGTGAGATAGTATCATTTCTGCGTGATCTTATTAGAATTCCAAGTGTTACTGGTGAGGAGAGGGAGATTCAGGAGTTCATAGCTTCTAAACTTAAGGATTGGGGTTTGAGTTACGATATGTGGTTTATAGATGAAACTGAGCTTTTAAAGCATCCATTGGCTGAGAAGGTTAAGTTGCCCTATAAGGATAGACCTATGCTTGTTGGGATAGTTAAGGGTCATGGTGGGGGGAGATCTCTTGCATTTAATGGACATGTTGATGTCATCCCATCAGGCCCTGCATCTTCTTGGAAGTTTGATCCTTTTGGTGGTGTCATTGATGGTTATAGGATTTATGGTAGGGGTGCATCTGATATGAAGAGTGGTATTGCAGCTTATACTATGGCTGTTAAATTTCTTTTAGAAGCTGATGTTCACCCTCTTGGAAATGTATATCTACATTACGTTATCGATGAAGAGTATAGTAGTAATGGTACACTCGCCGCTTTACTTAGAGGTTATATGGCTGATGGTGCTGTGAATGCTGAAGCTAGTGATATGGAGATTCAGCCAGCAGTTTCTGGTAGTATGTGGTTTAAGATTAAGGTTAGGGGTAAAACTGCTTCCATGTCTAGGGTTTGGGAGGGCGTAAATGTTATTGAGCAAGCTTATAAGATTTATGATGTTGTTAGAAAGCTTTATGAAATTAGGGTTTCTGAGAAGAAGCATCCATTATACCCTGATAACAGAGGGGTTTTAGCTTTATTCATTGGAATGTTTAATGCTGGAAGTTATCCTAGCGCTATTCCTGATGAAGCTGAATTGCGTGGTAGGATGGGTTTGCTTCCAGGTGAAAGTATATGTGATGCCATAACTGAGTTGAGAGATTTCATTTTGAAGTATTCTATGTTGGATCCATGGTTGAAGTATAATCCACCGGAAATTGTTCAGGAGGGGTATGCTGGTGAAGGTGTGGAAGTACCTATAGATCATCCAATAGTTTCCACAATGATTAATGCTTATACTTCTGCTCTAGGTGTTAGACCCATTGTTAAGGGGCATGAGGGGGCTACTGATATGAGGATTTTAATGAAGATGAATGTACCAACAGTCTGCTTTGGACCTGGAACTATAACTCAGATGCATGCATACAATGAATGGGTTGATTTAAGGGATGTTGTGAATGCAGTTAAAGTTATGGCTACGATGATCATTGATTGGTGTGGTTTTCTTGCTTAGCAGTTAATCCAAGGATGGTTTTCCCCAAACTTCCACTTTTACAAACAATTATCAGTTTTCCATTGAAAACTATGACTTCAACAACATTTAAACCGAATTTATCATTTAATTCTGAAAATATTTCTTGAAGTCTTACTGGAACATAATCTTCTACGAATATCTTCACATTTTCATCTTCAAGATCATATTTCCCCAATTCCTTCTTCAATTTATCGATGTCCATTTCTAATTCTGTACTTAATTGAATTATGTTTACCTCTCTAATCCTACTCCCCCACGATTACTGTAGATTAACTGGTTTAAATAGATTCATCTCTAAAACCTCCCCCTCCAGTACTTCTCTTTTGAATGGTGGTACTATTATAAATCCATGGGATTCTATTATCATCCTTCTAAGCATAGATGAGCCACTTAGCACTTCCACTTTGGGGATATCTTCCAACTCAATTATCCTTCCAAATAGTGCTCTTTCAAATGGTAGCATGTTTTCCACTTTAACCCTCCTTGAAATTTTAACTTTTATCACCATCTTTTTACAGTGGGTATTCATGTTACTAAGCTTCATTAGTGCAGGAACTCCTAGTGTGTAGAATCCTATTGTCATAGATTGTATTAATCCTGGTAGCATTAATATTGGTTTCCCATTTATTATGGCGAAGCTTGTTTGTCTTCCAGGAACTCTCCTTATACCTCTAATTATTATTTGTGAATTTGGGATTGATAGTATGGCATCTGCAACTAAATCTGTAGATCCCACAGAGCATCCTCCAATAGTCACTATTAGATCGCTTTTCATGGATGCATTCAAAATTTTACTTGCAATATCTTCAATGTTGTCTCTAGCTATTCCCATATCCATAGGTTCTCCATTGAATTCTCTTATTAGGTTTGAAATCATGTGGGTGTGGGGTGAATTTCCTTCTGCAATGAGTTCGTCTCCCACTGCAATTATTGATATTACTGCTTTCCTATAGACTTTCAAGCTCTTAATTTTCATGTATGCTATTAGATCTAGGTCTTTTGGCTCTATTATTCTCCCTCTTTTGAATATTGTTTCTCCCCTCTTATAGTCTTCTCCAGCTTTTATTACATGTTCCAATGGTTTTGATTTACGTGTAATTTGTATCTTGTTTTCATCAATAATTTTTGTAGTTTCTTTTGGTATTATCGTATTTGCCCCTCTTGGCAGATATCCGCCTGTGCTTATCTTATATACTTCTCCAGCTTTTACTTCATATTCTACTGTTGTGTTTGGCTTAATTTCCCCTTTTATGATTAGTGTTATTGGAGTTTCATATGATGCTTCTATGGTGTCTTCATATCTTGCTGCATATCCATCGAAGTGGGATGTGTCATATGGTGGGATATCATTGTTTGCCACTATATCTTCTGCTAAAACTCTATTTACTGCTTTATCTATTGATACTTCTTCAACATCCTCTACTGGTTTTATATGTTTCAAAGCTTTTTCTAGGGCAATTTCAGTTGGAGTGTATTTGAAATTTTTATTGGTATACATCGTTGATTCCTCAACCTCTTATTAGTTTTATAGCTTCTTTGAGATCTTCTGGACTGTCTATGTCTATAGTGACCCCCTCATTTTCTGTTTCTGCATATGCTATTTCTCCTTCATGTTTTTTGATAACCTCCTTTAGTCCCATCCCTTCTTCACTTATTCTTAGTACTTCCTCAAATATTTCTCGGCTTATTAGTATTGGGTGTCCCCTTCTACCTTTGTGTGTAGCTATCACTATTGGCTTTCTACTTTCAAGATATCTATTTATTACCTTGTTTATGTCTTCACTTCTTATTAGTGGGCAGTCCCCCGGTATTACCAATATTGCCATGCTTTTATTCATGGTATTTCTAAGTCCACATTTAACTGAGCTACTCATCCCCTCCTTGTAATTCTCGTTTACCACTATTTTGCATGGCAAATCTTTTATGGTTTCAGCAACTCTTTCAGCTTCGAATCCCAATACAACTATAACTTCATCCACCATACTATTTAACGCTGACTCAACCACCCATCTTATCATTGGCTTCCCATTTATCATTTCTAATAGTTTATTTCTGCCAAATCTCTTTGAAGCTCCTGCTGCGAGTATTACTGCTGTAATCATTTTTTGCACCTTAAACTCATTATTAATTCTGCCACTATGCTTACAGCTATTTCCTCGGGAGTTTCTGCGTTTATATCTATCCCTATTGGAACTTTTATTTTTTCAACATCTTCTTCTTTAAACCCTTCTTCAATTAACTTCTTCTTTAGTTCAGCCCCCTTTCTCCTACTACCCAGTAGCCCTATGTATTTTACCTTCCCCCTTAATACTCTCTTGAGCACTTCATATTCCTTCTTTACGTCTCCATGAACTATGGCTATGAAGCTTTCCTCACTTAAGTTTGCTTCATCCAATCCCTTCGTTAGATGTTCATTGACGATTATTTTGTTGGCTGTGGGGAATCTTTCCCTTGTGGCTGTACTCGCATTGTCGTCTACTATTGTTACTTCGAATCCAACGATGCTTGCTATTTCTGCTAATGGTTTAGCCACGTTTCCAGAGCCCACTATTACTAGTTTTGGATTTGGGTTTAGTATGTCTATGAAAACCTTTATTGATCCACCGCATATCAAACCTGTTTCAATTCCTTCTCCTCCTCCCAGTGACAGTGTTATGTTTTTACTTTCATTTTCATTTAGGGCTTTCAAAGCTTCTTCCACTATTATTCTTTCAAGGTTTCCTCCACCTATGCTTCCTAAGCTTCTCCCATCCCTATATACGATCATTTTTGCACCAATATTTCTAGGTCCAGACCCCTTCTTCTCCACTACTGTACATAATGCCACCTTCTCCCCATTCCTTAATGCTTTTACTATTTCTTGGAATATTTCGCTGTTGTGTTGTTTCATTGCTACCTATATCTTGATTGTTTCCAGAATTTAATACTTATTTGCATTGGGAGTGCTATATTTATTTGTGGAGTGTTTTTCATGAAGAGTTTTGATGTATGTGTTGTTGGTGGAGGGTTCTCTGGGCTTTATATTTCAAGTATGATTAATGGGGATTTGCATGTGTTTGAAGAGCATTCCAGTGTCGGTTTACCCATGCATTGTGCGGGGATAATTAGTCCAAAGACTTTTGATATGCTTAATGTTCCTAGAAGTCTTGTTGAGGCTGAGTATTCTGGTATGGTTATCCATTTTGGTGGTTGCAAGATTTGTTGGTTTGGTAGTCCTCTGGCTTTAAGGGTTGATAGAGTTGGTTTGGAGCGCTATTTGTATGATAAATGTTCCAGTCTTGGTCACGTGTTCCATTTTAACAGTTTTGTTTCCAATGTTGATCCCAATGGTTTCATATATGTGGGTGATTTGAAATTTAATTCTAAGCTGATAATACTGGCTGAGGGTTCTAGAAGGGTTTTCTCTAGGCGTTTGGGCCTTGTAGGTTGTGGTGATGATTTTTATGGTTTTCAAGCTTTAATTCGCGGTAGGGTTGGTAGTGAATTTATACATGTGTATATTGATCGTGACTTTAGCGATTATTTCTCATGGTTTATACCTATCGATGATGATAAATGTATTGTCGGCTTGATGGTTAGGAATTCCATGAATTTAAAGCTTAAATTTGATGCTTTATTGAAGCGATTGGAGTTTGAGGGGCTTCTTTCCAATGCTAGTTTTAAAAGGTTTTTTGGTGGTGTAATTATACGTGGCCCCATGGGCTCCTATGGTTGCGGCAGAGTTTTTGCAATTGGTGATTCTATTCAGATGAGTAAACCTTTAACTGGTGGTGGGCTTTATTCAATATGCTTAGCTTCTAAGGTTCTTTCAAAACTAATTAATGATTACATTTCTGGGTTAATTGATTTGAGTGATTTATCAGCTCTCTATATACCATTTTTCAATGAGCTTTCACGTAGATTTAAACTCTCCTTTAACTTGGTCAAATTGATTTCTAAAATGAATTATAGGCTTTTTGAGAGGGTTATTGTGGGTGGTTGTAGGTTGAAGTGGCATGATAGCCTTCTTTCACATATTGATTATGATGAGCCCCTATATGGAATTCTAAAGGACCCCATTAGATTAGTTAAATTTTCTGTGGCTATACTTACAGGTTTAATTCCATAGCTTTAGAAAATTCTTATATTGAAATATCCATCATTTGTTTAATGTGATGTATTTATGGATTTACATAGTTTGGTTAAAGTTGTTGAGGATAAGGTTTTAGAGATATATGTGAGTCATAAGGGGAATTATCCCTCTTCACATGATTTCCTACATGTTAAACGTGTATTGAATAATGCTTTGATGATAGCTGAGGCTATGGGTTTATCGGAGCGTGATAAGCTTCTATTAACTTTGGCATGTTTACTACATGATATATCCATACCTATATTTGGTGTTAAGGAGGATCATGCGGTTAAATCTGCTGATTATGCCAAATTTATGTTACTCGATTTAGGCTTTGATCCTGCTGATATTGAGGTTGTATGTAATGCTATTCGTGTACACAGTTGGAGTTCTGGTTTAGCTTCCATGGATATTGTTTCCATGATCCTCCAAGATGCTGATAGACTTGATGCTATCGGAGTTATAGGTTTCTCTAGGATGGTGATCTATGGGGAGTTTGCTGGTAGAGTAATGTACTCTGAATCTGAAGTTCTTCCAAGATTTAGAGATATTGATGATGCTCATTATACTATTGATCATGTATTTTCAAAGCTTATACATATACCAGCCCACATGAATACTGATGTGGGGAGGCGAATTGCATTGGAAAGGTTGAAGACACTATTATGGTTAATTAAGATTCTAAGTCTTGAGATTGAAGGGTTAAGTTGACAATTAAAATAAAAATTGTGGGTTTGATGTCATGTTTTAACTTTGCACTTCACTTCATAGTTCTGTAAAGCTTTTGACGGTGGCTTCATCTAATCTCTTAATTAATTCTATTACTAGTCTCACGGCGTTTTCCACATCTTCTTTATGTACTACTCCAACGTGACTGTGTATGTGTCTTGTGGGGACTCCTATAACTATGCTTGGTCTACCCTCCTTGTACATGTGAAGTCTTCCAGCATCAGTTCCTCCTCTAACAACTGTGAGTTGGTATGGTATTTTTGCTTCTTCAGCAACTTTTATTACGAATTCTTTTAGTTTTTGGTTTGGTATCATGGAACTGTCGAAGGCTACTATTGTGGGTCCTTTACCAAGTTTTGATTGTGCTTCTCCAGGGGATATTCCTGGAACGTCTCCAGCTATATCTACTTCTGTCACTATGGCTAGATCGTGATCTGCAACCCATCTAACAGTTTCAGCTCCTCTTAATCCAACTTCTTCTTGTACTGTGGCTGCAGCGTAGTATGTGTTTGGATGTTCAATGTTGTTCTCCCTTATATATTTGAGGGCTTCCATGGCTATGAATGCTCCAATTCTATCATCAAAGGCTTTTGCAAATATTGTTTTCCCACTATTGGATATTTGGAATGTTGAGTATGGGGCTACGGGATCTCCAACTCTTATCCCCATATTCTTGGCTTCTTCTTCTGATGTGGCTCCAACATCAATGTACATTTGCCTCATGGTTACAACCTTCTGTCTCTCTTCTGGTGTCAATAGATGTGGTGGTTTTGATGCTATTACTCCTAGTACAGGTCCCTTTGTGGTCATTACTACAACTTTTTGTGCTAGTAATACTTGGTCGAACCATCCTCCAAGGTTTGTGAATGTTAAGTATCCATCTTTTGTTATTGATGTTACTATGAATCCAACTTCATCTACATGTCCTGCAACTAGGATTTTTGGGCGATCACTCAACCCCCTCTTTATAAATATCAGTGAGTTCAAATTGTCTTTTATCACTTTGTCTGCATACTTTTCCATTCTATCTTTTATCTTCTTCAATACTCTATCTTCAAATCCTGAAGGTCCAAATTCTTCCAGTAATTCCTTTAGGAAGTTTATACTTTCTTCACTTAATTCGTACATGATACTTATTTAATGGGCTTATCAGTATTTAAATTTTGATTACAGCCATTTTGATGCTTATAGTTTTAGTTTATTAGTTTAAAAATGGGTTGTTAGGTTTTGAATATTTTTGGTGGTTCTTTGACTTCTGGCGGTATTGGTGACTTATACTTTTTACCCTTAGTTTTCTCTTTAAATTCCTTCCAAGCTTCTTCAATTAATTTGCTATTTGACATTATCTCTATGGCTGTAGCTGCAATAACCTTTGCAGCATATATACATCCCTTATGTCCTATTCCCACACCTGATGCTGCAACATTTTGCCATGAATGTCCAGGTGATCCTAGTACGAAACATGCTGTTCCAAAGGATAATGTTGGTGTTTGCCAACTAACATCACCCACATCTGTGGATCCATGGCTTACTTCTCCCTCATCCCATGGATCTCTAACCTCCTCATCAAGTATGACGTCCATGAGCTTTTCCCAGTCAGGTATTTTCATTCTTTTAAGCGCATTCCTCTTCTGCTCTGGTGGTATTGTTTCATGGATTTTCTCTGCAAATTCATAATCTTCTTTACTGAATTTTGGGGC